>Ga0310124_10001344_pt1 | contig 17152 bp, 12 predicted proteins | sample CB11b_AW_Bot5_MG_FD_203507 | JGI IMG/M metagenome (GOLD analysis project Ga0310124, IMG submission 203507) | Marine microbial communities from Western Arctic Ocean, Canada - CB11b_AW_Bot5 | ecosystem: Environmental > Aquatic > Marine > Oceanic | place: Canada: Western Arctic Ocean | collected... | reverse complement strand
AAAGAAACATCAGTATTCAATTTAAAGGACGCATTCCAATTATTAAGATATTCATCCTCTTCGGCAGAACCTGCCCAGAAAGAATTGATACCTGAAAATGCCCTTCGATCTGTGTCTATGGTACTATTAACGCGATTCCAGGGATAAGTGCCGTTTCCAGTAACTGTTGTTTCAACTAAGCTTTTCTCCAATAGTCTTGAAACAGAATCGATATACAAGTCAAAGTCATCAAAATCATTATCGATTAGGACATTATTCCAGCCACCACAAATACCATTTACATCACAACCTCCATGGTATATGTCATAATTACTGCTGTCCTGAAAATCTACTCCCCTGACTGTATTGTCATTTGCGCCCCACTTGAATGAGATTCCATTCCACTGATCGTGTATATTGCCACCATATACGGTATTATTATCTGCACCGTCAAAATATATTGCCGCATTTCCGCTGTTGTAAATATTCGTATCATTTATGTAATTAGATGAAACACTATTAGGAACACCAGTATTAGCATAAAAGAAAATACCTCTGTGATTAGAATCCAAATTTAAATCTCGATACACTCCACCCTTGCTATACATAGAATAGATTCCTGCATGTGTAGCACAATCATAATTTCCCCAAGCTACTTCAATATTGTCTGACTCCATATTTCTCAGTCCATCAATATGGCTGTCCTCACAACCAGTACCGTTCCAACCTCCATCTATTGTAACTGAATATATTTTTGCACGATCCGCTTGATAAAGTCGAATTCCATAAGTGTTATATTTTGAAATAATCTTGTCCAGTCGCACATCCTCAGCATTATCAACAAAAATACCGGCATCTCCCTCACTATCGGAAGTATAGTCGTCTCCAGAATATTGAACTTCAAATTTCGTCAAAACAGTATTATCGGCAGTTATTTTGAAGGAATAACCTCCATAACTGGCATTGACTATCGGATAATAGGTACCATCACCTGACCAATAAAACGCTTTGATAGTTGATGCTGAAAGTACTGTATTCCATATAGCTACGTCATCTATAGTTCCATAAAAATATGCTCCATATGAACCATCATCGTTACCGTCATTCGCCCCAATTATCAAGTCAGCAGATGAGGTACTAATCTCAGAATCGTAACCACAAGTCTGTGAATCCTTAACACCATTTATGTAAAATGTTATAGGAGAAGAACTACTTTCACCATAGGTCACTATAACATGATACCATTCATTCTCAGACAATATCGTATTCGAATCACAACTACCTGATGATGTACCAAATCCAAAGCTAAAATCAACCTTCCCAGCTGTATTAACTGAAAAACGGTACCCGTGCCTAGATGAATCTGAGATCCCATTATAGTTAGACACAATGGTTTGTTGAGTTTCATTATCGTCCAGATTGATCCAAGCGCTAATTGTTATCGACGTAGTAGTTGAGTTAAGGGCAGAATCATGATCAACCCTCACATAATCATCAGAACCATCAAAATCTAAGCCATTTTCCCAGACACCAGTTTCCCATAATGCTCCCTCGACAACACCCTCCAAATCATTACACCAGGTTTCATCAGCAGATTCACTACCACTTGTTTCATCGAATTTGTAGCGAGCAACTAAATTACCACTATCACAAAAAGGCCCAAAAATATTGCCTGCATCAGTGCCTGAACCGCCCTCATTAGCTCCAAGAATAGTCAACTGTTTGTTCACAAGAACGGTATCATGATATGTCCTAGCTGCAACCCTGATCGTGTCACCTGCTGTTGCATATTCAACTGCGTCAGTCAAATTCGTATAATCCGATCCACCGAATATGTCGACGTCTATAATCTCGGCCTCAGAATTATCAGCAACAAAAGTTAAAAGGAAAAGCGCTGCTAACCATAGTAGTCCGGCGCATGCAGTTCTTTTATTCGAAACCATCAATCACACCATTTACCCATTTCGGCTATGTGCACACGCATTCAATCGCTATTTAAAGCAAAAGGATACAAAATCAAACGCTGGTTTCACACTGAATTTATACTAAATAGATAGGCCCTTTTGAGGTGAAATATGGCAGTTGATAATGATCTTTTCAAGGAACTCATGAAGAGGTTTGCGGCAGGTGTGACTCTAGTAACTTTCAATGTAAATGGGAAGTTGGGAGGACTTACCGTTTCTAGCTTCTGTTCACTCTCCATGGACCCCCCTTTAGTTTTAATATGTATCGATAGAGAAGTGACAAGCCATGAATCACTGGAAAAGACAGCTACTTTCGGGGTAAATATTTGCAATTCCGAGCAAAGAAAGATAGCCTGGGACTTTGCGAACCCGAATATTGACAAAAACGAGCTGGTTCAGTCTCTGCCACACAGAATCACGGACAACGGAACTCCACTTCTGGAGGGCTGTCTGGCCTCAATGGAATGTACGACTACCGAAAAGTATGATGGAGGGGACCACACCATCTTTGTGGGCCGGATAGAGGGCGGTAATTTTGATGAAAAGGCCGAACCATTGGTGTATTACAGTTCAGGTTTAGGCGAATTCAGACCAAATCAGGTGTGAAATCATCGATTATCTCTTGTGGAAATTCACCACGCAAGGAAACTTGAGTCTTGTAAAAATAAGCTGAGAACCAGAGCTCCTTGATCTCAATCTCACTGGAATTAAGAGATAAACGGCCTATGGGTCGCCATAATCCAAAACTGAAGGCATCAATACACTGAATCTCCCGGGCTTCAATCTTGGAAGCTATCAATAATTTTTCCAGTTCAACGATAATTCGTTCACCATCCATACGAAGCAGAAACGCCTTGCCTTCCCTGAATCTATAACCCTGGAATCCCAAGAAAACCCCGGAAAGACCCAGAAGCAGAAATGATACCGTTATCATCTTGGCGAACTGATGAAATATCTGGGATTGATCAGGTAGGACATAAATAACGATAAATGAATAACACATAACTGTAACCGAGATGATAACTGCAGAAGCAACATACCACTCCCGGCTTTCGCTATGGTATTCTATCTTGGACATCAGAATAAGGTCTGCTGTTTTGGTTCCTGCTTTCCTTTCTTCAAGGCCTTGGCGTCCCACTCAAAGACATCAGTGACGCGGGAAAGTGATTTTGCAATCCGGTCTACATAGTAATCGTAATCTGGTTCAGGGCATTCCTCGTCTGGGATAAAGGGTTCAACCTCCATCGGGCTTATCTTGGCATTGGTCACAATAAATGATACCTTCATTCCACTGACAAATGGCCTGCCAGTCTCGATATATTTCTTGTAAGCCTGTAAATGAGCCTGATTATCCTCATTGACATATTTTCTTTCCAGATTGACCGTTTTGGAAATGACATAATGCTGCTTCTCTATTTCACCACTGGAAACTTTGGAGACCCAATCTCTAGCTGTTTCCAAAGCATCGTTCACATCCAGGTCCATCAACTTGGCAAAGACATCCTTCAGAGCCCAGACTTGAACTGGAAAAGAATCTGTACGCCGGGTCTCATACCCTCTGATCAACATACTTTCCTTAGGCCATATTTGCTTACCAACATATCTTTTCTTGACGCCATGGGAGAAAAACGGTTGAAGAATTTTCTCAAATTCCAATTGTTTGGCCCCAACAGAGTACCTCTCGGCAATCTTTTGACCAAAATCAATAGTTTCCTCCAGATTCGAGTGTGGTGAACGGAAGAATACTGAATCCGTATCTCCATATATCACGTCCAGACCCTCTTTTTCCAAATCCTTAATGATTTCTTTGACATATTCACGCGCATAGGCTGTAATCGATGCTCCAATATCCAAATTCGTAAATCGGTAGAAATAGGATGCAAAAACCCCATAGACCGAATTCATCAGAATCTTGATCGCTTCCTGAACCCGGCGGTAATATTGCTCTTCATTCTCAGTCTGGGCTGCGGCCTGAAGCTTCTTGGCAGAATCCCGTTTCGCCATCAAATTAACCAAAAGGTCAGGCAGCAACCCTTTTTTCTGTTCTGGACCTCTAAATTTGACTCCAAGAGGTGTTTCAATCTCACCATCCTCTGACATGGTAGTAAAACACAAATTACGATCAATGATAATACTGGGGTACATCGACTTGAAATCAAGAACACAGACCCATTCATACAAACCAGGGTTCAGACTGTGTACATAACCACCTTCGATATGTCCTGTACGTTTCTTGCGGTTGGTCATTGGAACGCCTATTCCCTTAGAGTCTGCAAGCCGGATCATCAAGGAATCTATCATGTTCGAGGTCATCCCATTGATTACATCATCTAGTGGCAATTTAGCAACAGAACCAATGTGCTGATATTTCTGAATGACCCTTATATGTTCCAGAATCTCCAGAGCTAATTTGGCATCCTCTAGACAATAATCCATGACCTTCTTTGGATCACTGGCCCATTCCTCATCCATTTTCTTGGGATTTACATCATGTTTCTCTTTACCTAACAACTCTTTGGCAACGGCATTGAGTGACTCCTGACGAGGTCGGACCTCGCGCTTGACGTTCCACCACGCATCTACCACAACTCGTCCCTGAACTCTCCAGAACCTCTGGAACTTCTGCTCCATCTCAGAACCGTCTCTGCCTATCTTCAGCTTAAGTCCATAGACTTCGGCCCTTTCCTTGAGAAGAGGCAGATCATAACCATCAATATTGTATCCAGTTATAATATCGGGATCATGGTCTGAAACGGCCTTTACGAATCTTTTCAGAATATCCTCTTCTTCTCCATGGAGGGTTTCCTCAAACAAATAACCTTCTGAATTCTTGAGACAATAACTGATGCAGTATATTGTCCTCTCATAGATTGAATTCTCTATATCAAAACTGAACAATTTGAAATCCGCCTCAAACGTCCCAGACGATTCAATCTTGGAAGCATCGACCACTCGACAAGTCCAGCCGCTGGCCTCGATTTCTTCTCCACTGATTGTGACGCAGCCACCAATATCATTGTCATACAAATAGCGATAATGAAAGGGTATATCTGCAGACAGAGGCTTGAAACCATTGTTACGAAGCCAGTCTCTGATATTGGGTACATTACCCGGATGTGAAGTAGTCACCTTGGTACAACTCTTGATATCACCATCAACCCATAATTTCTGAGAATCCAACCGTTCGATATCACTCCGCTTTTCCAAGGTCTCAAGTATATCCTTGGTCGGTTCAACAACCTGAAAGTAGGGCATCAGAAGAGGAGTCCGGACGGCAAGTGGTTCACCTTGTTCAGTAGTTCCAAAAAGATACACCAGAGTCCGGTCCTTTCCCTCAACTTTCTCGTTGCGAGATGCTGCCGTAAGTAACCGGATTGAGTACTCCACAATACTCCAAGAAAAGAGGGCTATTATCGCTATGGGACTATAATGAATCCAGAGCTTGTTTGAAGTCCGCTATCAAATCCTCAGAATCTTCCAAACCTGTCGAGAATCTGATAAATCCGGGGCCAATACCTGCTGCAAGGCGATCCTCTGTCTTCCAGGAAACATGTGTGGTTGAACAAGGCATGGAGATCAAAGATTCAACTCCACCCAAAGACACGGCCTGGGCAGCTATTTCCAGATTATCCATTAACTTACGACCGACTTCATCACCGCCTTTTACTTCAAAGCAAACCATTGTACTCGGAGTATCCATTATCTCCTTACAAAGTTCATAATCATCGTGGCTTTTGAGGCCAGGGTAGATTACCTTTTCTATTTTAGAGTGGGATTCTAACCAAGCCGCCAATTCACTTGCGGTTCTTGTGGATGTTTCGTAACGGATATGCATTGTCTTGATTCCTCTTTCCAGAAGAGATGCCTGATGAGGATCCATAGTTCCCCCAAAATTCCTTGATTTATACCATATCTGATCTATAATCTTCTTGCTGCCTGCCACAGTACCTCCTAGTATGTCACTGTGACCATTCAATAACTTAGTTACAGAATGTATTACTGCCTCAAAACCAAGATTAAGAGGTTGACAAGACATAGGTGTTGCAAACGTGCTATCTACTATTGGAATTGCACCATATTTTTTGGCCAGGCGTGCCAAAGAAGGCAAATCGGATACTTCCAGAAGAGGATTTGTCAAGGTTTCACAGTATAATATTTTAGTTTCTTTTTCTTTGAGTGCCGCTTCGACAGCAGTCAGATCTTTAAGATCAATATAAGTTACATCTATCCCAAAACGAACGAAGTCCTGATCTAAAACAAGTACCGTACCGCCGTAAATATTACGAGTTGTGACTATTCTATCGCCTTGACTAAGAAATGTAAGAAGTGTGGTGCATATTGCTGCCATACCTGTGGCAAAAACAAGAGCATCCTCGGCCTCTTCCAATTGTGCGATTTTCTTTTCGACTGCTCTTGTAGTTGGATTGTGGTATCGAGAATAAACCGGTGCACGGGGTTTCCCTTCTTGCCACATCCTATAACTGTCCTCATCCAGGAAGAAGGTTGATGACTGAAAAATCGGAGTATTCAGTGAATTGTGGCTAGATGTAGTACCTGAATGGACTGCACGGGTGCCTTTTCCTGCCTTTTTCAAAGATTCCTTATCAGAATGCATCCTATCCCAAAAAGATGGCGATTAATAGCTTTAGCATACATCCCATTCAATAAATAGGAGTCTTAAATTACAAAGTAGTTAACATAAGTTAAGAATATGGACAATCTAGGACGTAGCCTGCTATTTGCATTGATTGGTGTGGTGTTCATGTTACCTATGGCCAGTGCTGGACTTGTGGGAGTATATCTAAACGATTCCGAGGATTTGGTGACTATACCGGATCATGAAGAGAGCATGACCCTACCCTATGGTGAAAATTTTATCCTTGCTTTTCATGTAGGAGGTCCCTATAGGATAGATTCCGGTGATGACAATTTTTCAGCCTACAGCATAAATGTGGATGTTCATTTTCTGAGTGATGTAGATAGAAGAGATACTTGTACAATGTGTGCTATTCCAAACCTTAAACCACTCGGTGATACGGACAATGATCCGGGATATGATACATACGAAGCCAGGTTTTTCTCAGATATGGTAGTCTTTGAAGGATATAGTGGAAATATTCAATTCTCAATAATAATAAAAAACAGAACTAGTGGTATAGTTTGGGATAATGTGTTCGAGGTTACTATAGGGTCAGCTTCTAGTGGTGATAGTGGCTCGTCTGGATTCTCAATACCTGAATTGCCGCCTGTAATAGAGGAAAACCTGCTTGTAATTGGAGGGGGGCTTCTGGTTATCATTATCCTAGCTGTTGGAATATACACTTTCATCCTAGCACCAGAGGACACGACTGCGGATCTCTATAAGGTGAAGGAATCCATTGATCCTCTTAGTAAGAGTCTGACTGGAGTTAGCTATGACGCCGATTTACCCGGCGAGGAAGAAGAAGAAGACGATGATGATACTGAGGACCTATTGGATGACGATGAAGAGGAATTCGATGAAAGTAAGCTATTAGCTGAACTAACAAGTCCACAGAAACTTAAATCTGCCGATGAAGAAGAGGAAGAAGAACCCGAACCACCTAAAGCTGAACCAAAGAAGGCTGTGAAGAAAAAAGTGGTTAGAAAGAGCGTCTCAAAGAAAGTTGTGCGCAAGGCTGCACCGCCTCAGGATACACCTAGGAAACCCCCCGTAAATATGGGTGAAGGAATTATTAACATAACTTGTCCTTCATGTGAAATGATTCATAACGTAGATGAAGACACTATAAAGTTCATTTGCAGTTGTGGCCGGCGTATCAGAGTAAATTAATCCACGACGTCTAATACCATAAACATCTTTCGTGGGCCTTCATTGTCATGGAACACTATTTCCATAGGTTTAACCACAAGATCTATTTCCTGGGATTTGTAATTAGCTTCGTTTATGGGGAGGGCCACTTTCCAGTCTGTCAAAGGTAAACAATCATAATCAATATTCCTTTCCCTTAAACTCAAAACTGCTTTAGTAATCCACATTTTGCGTTCTTCGCCCGGAATCTCAACCGAATAGACTCTCCCCTGAAAGTGACTGACCTTGACCCTTACCTGACTTGCATCCTTATCCTTTAACGCAGCAGATAATTTCCGTATCTCAATCTTTTCGGGATAGGTGAAATCAACTTCTCCTATATTGTCCATATTCTGTTTGAGTAATTGTACAGGATATTCCTCCTTTTTCAATGCAGCCAACAAAATTCGCTCCATACGAATTGTTGAATCCTTCTCGGATTCTGCCATTACACGGTAATAGCTTAGAGGATGTCTTATCTGTCGACACAAGGCATTCGGACCTGGACAAACCCCACTCGATACAAGGGTATCACATTTTGGCGGACTATACTGAGTACTCGATGATTTACCAGTGATGTGTTCCACTTGATAACGAGTATAAGCTTCCTTGAAATCTGGGGCGGTAGCAAACAGCCTCATAACTGCTTCGGGATCCTGATTGAGAGAAGATAAAAATGTGGTGATGAAAAAGCGAGACGGATGGGCCAGATTGACACCAGCCTGAAGATCCATCAAATTCAAATTAAAACAGGGCGGGGCCTTGGAAAGATCAAAACGGCCCAATTCTTTCATTGCCTCCGCTTGCCTCTCACCAACTACATTATTCAGACCACCGATTCTTTCAATGAAAGTCTTAGAGACCTTAGACCGTAGATCATCAATTGTACCCTCAAACTGTTCTTTAATCTCACGTGGGGCTTCTGGTAATTCCTCCAAATGTTGGCGGATCACTTCTCTCATCAATCTGACCACCGTCCGGCGATCAAGAGTGACGACTCCATTACTAACTCCCCGATTGGAAAGCTTCCAGTCCCCTTCTCTAAGATTCGAGGCTGCCCTAACATAATCTATGAAATTGAGATTGAATTCTGAACCATTCAATTCTAATGTTATAATTCCAAGTGAATTTGCAATCTCTACCAGGCCTTCATCAGCCTCGGAATCCAGAAATTTTTCAGCCCTTCTAGCTTCTGAAAGAGCTACATAATTGACCAATGCCTGATTTTCCGCTGCAGACAGAACCAATCTCGATATTACGTAGCCCAGAACTATATCGGATTCATCATTGATTGGAGGGCCCTCGAGATCTATTCTTCCTGAAGTAGCTGATGTCTCAAGTCGGCTCAGTGCTAGTGCACGGGCTTCAGCATAATAATTATCATTGAGTAGGGAACTCAGACTGACACCATCAAGAATCTTACTAGCTGAAGGCAAAAATGGATATCTCCAGTACTCAGGCACATTCCGGTAAGACGATGTGGTTTTATAACCGCAATCAAGGGTGACATTGCGTGAGTGGAAGCCTGCTTAAGCTGAAGGATGTCCAAAAGGACTATCGCACCTACCGCTTTGGTCGGGAAACTGGGCGCATCAATGCTCTCAATAAACTCAGTTTTAGTGTAGACCGGGGACAGGTGTTTGGTTTTCTGGGACCCAACGGTGCAGGTAAAACTACGACTATCAAATGTATTGTCGGGATTCTGACCTGTGATAAAGGGAACATCCTCATCGAAGGGGATGATATAGAGGAGAATCGTCTACATAGTAAGAACAAGATTGGTTTCTTGCCAGAACAAGTTGGCTTGTATGGAGGATTAACACCTACTGAGACCCTCAAATATTATGGTGGATTCTACAAACTGGAAAATGAGATCCTAAAGGAAAGAGGTAAGGACCTACTCCAGAAACTGGGATTGGACAAAGACTCCGAAAGACAGGTCAGGGGATTCTCACTGGGTATGAGAAAAAGGTTAGCATTGGCTGTTGCATTGTTGCATGAACCAGAGATTCTGATCCTTGATGAACCAACTTCGGGTCTTGATCCAAGAGGTGTAAAAGCTCTGAGGGCGGTACTTCAAGAACTGAACGAGAAAGGACTTACCATAATCCTCAGTTCACACGTGCTATCTGAAATCCAGGAAATTTGCACACATATTGGGATTATAGATAAGGGAAAACTAATTCGGCAAGATACTATTGCAGGAATAAGAGAAGAGGTCCGGAAAACTGCAATCAAACTATCATTAAGAGTCAAGGGTTTCAATGACAGTAACGCAAAACAACTGAACAAAAAAAGAGGAGTGTCTATAATAGAAGAAACTGACCTTGGGAAACATACACGAGTGTTGCTGAAATTAAAAGAAAATTTGATTCCATGGGTTACCGATACGTTGGTCTCGAAAGGGGTCAAAATATTCTCTATAGAACCACAAACGAGCTCATTGGAAGACGTTTTCTTGAAGGAAACAGGTGATGATAATGACTAAATTGAATGACCTCCTCAAAAGGCATGAGACCTGGCGTCCTCTTATCATTGCATTGTCAATAATTGTGGTCATTGCAATATCCCATAAAATTTACTGGGAAACCACGGCTGAAACCAATCCTGGAAAAATATGGGATGGAAAAACCTTTTCAATCGTTGATCTAGGCGAAGATGAAAACCAGATATGGAGAATAAAATTCAATCAGGAAGTTGATGACAAGATTGTTTTCAAAGGGGTTCTAGAAACATCTCCCCGAAACGAAGTTTATCAGAATTTTACAACAGGTGGATTCATAGAATCCGAAGGGTTAGTATACACGGAGGACCTATACGGCAAGACAATGCTCAATGTAGGAGGAATGAGAATACTTGTCAATGGAAATCTGAGCGGAGAATTCTTCGAAAGTGAAATTATCACAATCAGGGCACATCTAGTTGAGAATACAACTACTTTCCAGAATGGCCCAAATAATGTGACCTTGATTCGAGAAGGATGGGAAGCTGAACCAGAAGACATCCAATTAGCATCAGATACTGATTATTATTTCTTCGGAACAGAAGTTCTGATACTTTTGTTTGGAACTTATCTATATCTTAAAAATATGAGGCATTTGAGAAACCAATTAAATCTCATCTGGCACCTTGCAAAATTTGAATTCAAAAGCGGTATGAAATCATCGAGAATGGTGATTCTGGGACTGTTCTTCTCGTTATTCATCATAGGAATCGGATGGGTTTTGGGTGATATGCAGGGCGCCAATCCTGAAACCTCATTCTTTGTAGAGAATGGAAACCACGCATTACTACAGTTCTGCTTTTTCACCTTCTTTGTTGTATCTTTGGCAGCAATTGCCGTTTCAGTTGACGCATTTCACAAAGAAAGACAGACTAACACGCTCAACATGCTTCTAGCTAGACCCATTACTCGTGAATCTATAGTCATAGGCAAGGCACTGGGTTTGACCATGGTGGTGGGGGTTCCTGCTTTCGTGGCTCAATTGATCGGACTCTATCTTATGATATTGGAAGGAGATATACCGGCTATTAGTGGAATCCTGGCCTTTCTTCTGTTTGGGCAGGTTATGATCTTCACCATGGTTACATTCCAGCTTTGTTTTGCCGTGGCAGCACGGAGTGGGACGGATGTGGTAATCTATGGTCTAGGTGCTTGGTTACTTTTTGCCATAGTGTGGAACTTATTGGTATATGCTATCTCTTTCGTAATCGGAATAGAATTGACGGAGGGTTTCGAGACCAATCCTGAATATCAGGCCTTAGCAAGTCATTTAGGGCTCTTTAATCCAGGTTATGTTTATCAATTTGCGGTTGGTCTCTTAACTCATAGAACCATCGCTATAGATATGGGAGGAATCCCCGGATGGTTAGTTTTATTGGCACTTGTCCTATGGCCATTAACTTGCCTCAGGGCATCTACTTGGCTCTTCAAGAGGGAAATGAAAGGATGAGACGCGAACTGAATAGAGATGAAAACGCCGTAACACATGTTATAGAATTCACTATCGCACTGACTGTATTCGTGCTCATACTCCAAGCTTTTCACTCTTCAATGGATTACCGAATCGGAATTGATCTGGACAACAATGATAACCGAGTTGTAATGGCTCGTGAAGTTATATCTGAATTAACAGGCTCCCAAGGTAAAATTGGGGAGGCTACCAACTGGGAAACACTCGAATTCGGGACAGGAACTGTTCAACTTAGAAACGGAGTTACCATTGGTTTGTTGAATTCCAATGGAGAACTGGATTCGACTAAGTGCAAGGCCCTTAGTAAATTCCCATACACAGCACTGAGAAATGAGCTGGAAGTTGAAGCACAACTGAGAATTGAAATCCGAACTTTGGTTCCTGATGAGTCCGCCTGTTTATGGGGAGGGGATGCCAGCACTTCATCTATCAGTGTAAAGTCGGAAAGGTATATGTTGTACAACGATGGAACCAATATTCTACCTGCACTTCTGACAGTTACAGTCTATGAAGGTGAACCTCCTGCCAGCAATATCTATCTGACCGAAGTTATGTACAACCCTTCGAGTAGCGGTGCTAACTATGAATGGGTAGAGGTGTACAATCCCAATACAATCGCAATTTACATTAGTAGCTGGACCATCTCCGACCTAAAGGAAAAGGATAGCATCGTTCCAGAAGACGATGAGACCATCACCATACCGGCAAAGAGTGCAGGAATACTAACTGCCTCGCCTACTATTTTCAAGGGCACCTATGGGGACTACGCTTACGTTTTCTCGGTTGAGGATACCTCGATTGGAAATGGCCTAGATGATAAGGATAATCTAACACTGTCTAAAAATTCATTCAGTGATTTATTTAGCTATACCACCGATAAAGGCGCAAATGCAAATGGAAAGACACTAACACGCAGCTGTTATAATTGTGATGATTGGGCTGAAGCAGCTGAGAGCGCGGGAACTGTCTGATTATTCGAAAGCCTGAATACCTGTAATCCAACGACCCAGAATTAGATTGTGAATATCATGAGTACCCTCATAGGTGTAAACACTTTCTAAATTTGCCATATGGCGCATAATTGGATACTCATTCAATATTCCATTAGCTCCATGAATATCACGGGACATACGTGCGATCTGGAGAGCGATATCAACATTGTTCATTTTGCCCAATGAGACCATCTCAGGAGTTGCCTTACCCTCGTCTTTAGCACGACCAAGATGGTAAGCTAACAACTGGCCTTTGGTAATTTCACGAAGCATCCAGGCCAACTTATTTTGAACTAATTGGAAACTTGCAATCGGCTTCTTGAACATTATCCTTGATTTAGAATAATCCACTGAGGAATGGTAGCAACCTGTAGCTGCACCCAGTGAACCCCAGACAATACCAAAACGAGCCTGAGTCAAACAACTAAGTGGCCCCTTGAGACCTTGAACATCGGGTAGGATTCGATCGTTGGGAATGCGACAATCTTGGAAAACCAACTCACTTGTGATTGAGGCCCTCAACGAATGCTTACCTTTCATTTCAGGTGCTGTGAAACCCGAATCGCCCTTCTCGACTATAAAACCACGGATCTTACCATCAAGTTTAGCCCAAACAACTGCCAGATTCGCGATTGTCCCATTAGTAATCCACATCTTGGCGCCATTGAGAACAAAGGAATCTCCATCTTCCACTGCTTTAGTCTCCATACCGCTAGGATCCGAACCGTGGTCAGGTTCTGTCAAACCAAAACACCCCATCAACTCTCCTCTAGCCATACCTGGTAAATATTTCTGTTTCTGTTCCTCTGAGCCAAAGGCATGAATAGGGTACATTGACAAGGAACCCTGAACTGAAACACAGCTTCGAATGGCCGAGTCTCCACGCTCCAGTTCCTGACAGATTAAGCCGTAGGCTACATTGGACATTCCAGCACAATCATAACCTTGTAAATTACAGCCAAAAAGACCCATATTCCCAATCTCGGACATCAGCTCCATTGGGAATGTGCCTTTAGCATAATAATCCTCTATTATTGGAATAACTTTTTCGTCTACCCATTCGCGAACCAAGTCGCGAACCATGGTCTCCTCCTCAGTCAGATGCTGCTCGATATTGTAAAAGTCAACACCCTCGTATCGTGACATTCAAGTCTAGTTTGGGTAGGGACTATATATCTTTTACATTAACTTGGTGGACGTGATTAAATACAACGTGCAAATAGGGTACCAATGGAGGAAATCTGGATTGAAAAATACCGCCCTTCCAATCTTTCAGAAGTGGTTGGACAGACTCCCATAACAAGTCGACTGAAAAATTATGTTAAGGAACGATCAATGCCTCATCTTCTCTTTGCAGGGCCAGCTGGAACTGGGAAAACCACCAGTGCTCTGGCATTGGCCAGAGAGCTATTCGGGGAATTATGGAAACACAATCTCCATGAATTGAATGCTTCGGATGAAAGGGGGATTGACGTTGTGAGAGGCAAAATCAAGGAATTTGCAAGAACTGCACCTCTAGGGGAGGACGGGTTCAAAATTATATTTCTGGATGAGGCAGACGCACTGACTGGAGCTGCACAGGCCGCTTTGAGGAGAACCATGGAAAAATATTCCAGAACCTGCCGATTCGTGATGTCCTGCAACTTTTCGTCCAAGATTATAGATCCTATTCAGTCCAGATGTGCAGTCTTCAGATTTAGACCCCTTAAAGCCGAGGATGTTGAAAAATATCTGAAATTTGTGGCTGCCAAGGAAGAATTGAATATAGATAAAGAAGCGTATGAGTCACTGACCTATCTGGCTCAAGGTGATCTTAGAAGAGCTATTAATGGACTACAGATGGCTGCGGCTGCTAATGTACCTATAACTTCGGATGTGGTTTACCAGGCTGTAGCTGCTGCAAGACCCGAAGAGGTTAAGGAAGCACTTGAGATGTCCTTGAATAACAATTTTGCAGGAGCTAGGGAAAGATTGGATACCTTGCAAATAACTTATGGCTTGGCGGGAGAAGACGTTCTGCGTCAGATGCACCGAACTGTAAGAGACCTAGAAGTCCCAGACACTATCAAAGTCCAGATGATAGAAAAATTAGCCGAGGCGGATTTCAGATTATCTGAAGGGGCTAATGCAAGAATTCAGATAGAAGCCGTCATTGCTAACTTTACCGTGCTCGGACGACATATATCTGAACCATAGACAAAAAGGTTTACAAACAACCTGCTTGCGGTCCGTGGAACGGACTCAGGAATTCCGAACCATTGATGGGAAATTTGAAAGTCGGAAGAAGCGGAACTTTCTAACCATTGATGATTTCAAAATTAAAGGCATGGTACTACTTCTGAGAGTAGATGTCAATTCATCCATAGATCCTGGAACGGGCCAAATCCTGGATGATACCAGAATAAAAAGACACTCGAAAACCGTGGAAGAGCTTTCCGAATTGGAAGCCCGGATTGTCATTCTATCACACCAGTCTAGACCTGGAAAACAAGATTTTGTTAATCTGGAAAAACATGCCGAGAGAATGTCAGAAATAATAAGCAAGAAAATCAAATTTGTACCTGACATCCACGGAGAACTAGCTGTAAAGTCCATAAAATCCATGAAAGATGGAGAAATCATAATGCTTGATAACGTGAGATTTGATGAACAGGAAATTTCTTTAGGAAAATTCAATGGTAAAGATTTCAGGCCTCAGTCCAGTGCCAAAATGGTTGAGGTTCTGGCACCTCTGGCCACACTTTTCGTGAATGACGCATTTGCAGCTGCACATAGATGTCAACCCTCATTAGTTGGATTCGCCGAAAAACTTCCTGCAATAGCAGGACGGGTTATGCAAAGAGAGCTGGATCATCTAGGAAAAGCCATCGATTCTGGACCCACTCCTCGTATTGCATTGTTAGGTGGAAGTAAGGCTGCAGATTCAGTAACGATTGCCAACAACTTTCTGGAAAAAGGAGTTAGCGAAGTCCTGACAGGGGGTGTTGTTGCAAACATATTCCTTATAGCTTCCGGGGTAGATATCGGAAAGCCAAGCACTGAATTCATCATCCAACATATATCTGAATATAAAGAAGTAATCGATAGGGCAAGAAAACTAATTGATAATCATGGCGAAAAAATTGTATTACCGACTGATGTTGCAATAAATGAAAATGGGCTTAGGAGAGGAATATCTATCAAAGAACTACCCACGGAACATGCAGTTTATGATATCGGATTAGACACACTCGTTAGTTATGTAAAAAAAATCGAAAAAGCAGGAACCGTAATCTCCAACGGACCTATGGGTGTATTCGAAAATCCTGAGTTTGCAGCAGGAACAAGAGAAACGTTCAGGGCAATGGCCAATAGTAAAGGAATCACAGTAGTTGGTGGTGGAGAAACTACAATGGCCTTCAACCAAATGGGTTTATCATCAAAGATTAAACATCTGTCAACTGGCGGTGGATCATGCATTTCCTTCATGTCGGGTGAGACAATGCCGGCCCTAGAAGCAATGCGACGCAGCAAAATAAGATACGAAAACAAATAATGGAGCCACCGGGGGGATTTGAACCCCCGACCTACTGATTACGAATCAGTCGCTATACCGAGCTAAGCCACGGTGGCACTCATTTGGCTAAGAATATTAGATTAAAGGATTTAGGCTTCAAAAAATTCACTAATTTCGGCTATAAGATTGTCTGATGGTTCTAAATCTGGGATGTAATCCTGAAAACCACCTGCCTTCAAATCTGCAATCACAATAAAACCCTTATCAGTCTTTGAACGAATCGCTCGGCCTGCTGCTTGTAATATTTTCCTTATAGCTGGAGCACGTACAGTAAATTCCCATCCTCTGTTATTGAATTTTTTGTCATAATAATGTTGTAGTGCTTCCTGCCTAACACCTGGTACTGGATAAGGAATTCCTGCTATCACTATTATGCTTAATGCCTGGCCAGGGAAATCTATACCTTCTGCAAATCTTCCCCCCATAACTCCAGCCATTATTGCAAACTTGCCTCCATCTTTCACAGGTTCAGATTTAAAATCTTCAATCAGTTGCATTAATTCTTCTTGAACCATTCCTGCTCTTTCCCTAATAACCAGTAAATGTTTTGGAAGAGTAATATTTTCTAGAAACCAGTCAAGTTTTCTGTAAGATGGGAAAAAAACTGCTATATTTAATCTCAAATCATTAATTTCAGATGAATGTTTGACCATAGTTTCAAAGATGTGTAGTATTTCGTACCAATTTTTGTGGCGATTTTCATTACTACGAGAAGTGTTTATGTCATCCAAGTAAACAATTTTTCTATTATCTCTAGGAAAAGTCGATGGTTTTTTCTCAAGTAAAGAATCTGATCTCAAGCCTATTGTATCTCTAAACATTCTTAATGGACTTAAAGTACCGGACATCATAACTAC
>Ga0310124_10001343_pt1 | contig 17157 bp, 18 predicted proteins | sample CB11b_AW_Bot5_MG_FD_203507 | JGI IMG/M metagenome (GOLD analysis project Ga0310124, IMG submission 203507) | Marine microbial communities from Western Arctic Ocean, Canada - CB11b_AW_Bot5 | ecosystem: Environmental > Aquatic > Marine > Oceanic | place: Canada: Western Arctic Ocean | collected... | reverse complement strand
AGTGCTCCACCCGAAAGGATCATTCGGGTGGAGCGGTGGGGAGATAGGAGGGTCGCATTTCCAACCCTTCTATGATTATGTTAAGCAGTCTCTTTAGTCACGGTCAAGCCAGTCCAGAACGAACGAACGAGCCTACTCCGGTCTTAGAAGCGGGTCCCCACCAGCTAGGGCATGGTCGCGATAACTTCGACCTCGATGCGAAAGACCGGGTCGGCTAGCCCTGAGCACAGGATCAGGGTGCTCACCGGAAGGTTCCCGTCCGGGACGTATTTTAACTTGATCACTCGGTACTGCGGTATATCTTCCCGGTGGGTCATGAACACGTTCATCTTCATGATGTGGTTCATGTCGCTACCGACCGACTCCAAAGCCGCCTGAACGTTCTTGAACGCCTGCTCGGCCTGAGCGCTGAAATCTCCCTCGCCTATCGTCTCTCCCTTGTTGTTCCTGGAGAGTTGTCCGGCCACGTAGATAGTTGTCCCGTCCTTGACCACATGGCTGTACCCCGGCGGGTTGGCCAGCGCTGGTGGGTTGCTTCTTTCAATGGTCATTGTTGTCTCCTTAGAGTCTGCTTTTTAGACGCGAATCAATGCTAGTTATCCGGGGAGCGAACCTATGTTTTCTCCGGCAAACCCACAAGGAAAAAATCAACAGTCAACTGGCCAACGACCACCGTCTTGTGTCCTTTGCTTGCCACATCTTCAGAGAGTATGATATCGCCTACCTTAAATCGGCGAACTTCGCCATCGCTGACGGTCGTTTCAACCTCCCCCGCGAGAATTGGAATTAAGAACCTCATCGGAACCGGATGGAAATCATCTGAGTAGCCAGCCGGAAAACTGGCCCACGAACATTCGGATGCCGGTCTGGTTTCCCCGATGTCAATGATCGCGGTGGGTGCAATTTCCATCTTCTGAGTTTCTTCCTCTACGTCCTCAAAATGTGTCTCTCCATCCGAGTCCGCATAGATCCTCGTGTACTTCAATCGAAACCTCCGGAAGTCGACTTTGTGGGCGGCCAAATAGTCCAGTCGCTTTGCTCAGCCCTAGTCCTTGAGAATGATGTAGACGGCCTCTGAGGGAGTGAGGTCCAGGTGGGCGTGGCCCTTGCCAGTCACGTCGTCCATCAGCCGCATGTCTCCGGCCTGGAACAACTGTTTGGAGCCGTCGCTGGTCGTGATCTCCACTTCTCCGGACAGGTGGATGATCAACCGGCGCTCGGGGAGGGGGTGCAACGGCATGTCTCTGGTGCCCTCAAACTCCTGGACCTTGACCTCGCTGATGTTGGTCATTGCGCCCAACTCCGGGTGGTCCGCCAATTTCAATTCCTCGATATGGCTCTCGCCGTCGCTCCCCGCGAATACTCGATACATTCCCATGGTTCCTCTCCGTAATATTGTTCTGTTCCTGGGTTTGGCCCTTGGCTGGGCTATTATGGCAGATGATTTACGGGCTGCCGGCAGACCGGCCTCCGTCCACCATGTACACACCACCGGTGCAATAGCTACTGTCGTCGCTGGCGAGGAATAGCATCAGCTTCGCCACCTCTTCCGGGTCTCCATAGCGCTGCAGCGGGATGCGCGCCGAATAGGCTTTCTTGGTGCGCTCGACCGTTACTTCGGAGTCGTCCGCCGCCGCCACTCTCATCTCCTCCAGCGAGCGCATCATCCGCGTCTCGATGGGGGCCGGATTGACAGTGTTGACCCGAATGCCCAGCGGGGCGCACTCTATCGCCGCGGTGCGCATCATGCCGATCACCGCATGCTTGCTGGTGGTGTATGCCGACATCCCCGCGGTCCCGCCGATGCCCGCGGTAGAAGAGGTGATGACGATGCTGCCGCCGCCGCGTTGGCGCATGGCTGGTATCACATACTTGAGCCCCAACCATACTCCGCGCACGTTGACCGCCATGACCTGTTCGAACATGTCAAAGGGATAGTCCGGTATCGGAGACACGATGCCTTCGATCCCGGCGTTGGCCAGATAGATATCTACACCGCCCCAACGCTCGATGGCCGATTTGACATAGCTTTCAGATTGTTCCAGCTGGGTAACATCGGCAACCACATAGCTTGCCTTGTCTTCTCCGATTGAACTCACCACGTTCTGAAGAGCTTCTTCCTCGCGGTCAACCAGCACGACCTTCGCGCCTTCACCTGTGAATATCCGTGCGGCAGCCCGGCCGATACCACCGGCGCCTCCGGTGATCAGGGCAACTTTCTCTGATAGACGTCCCATATCTTCACTCCCCTCTGGTGTTGGACCTCTTTGCGGCGTCATTATGCCAGGTCAGGCAGCTATTGGATAACGCTTTGGGAGTGCCCCTCTTAATTTTGAAAGAAATCGGTGGTCCGTTCTTCTCTGAGAGGCCGCCTGCGGATCCAGTGGAACGGCCCAGATGCGGTTATTGGGCAGGCTGAAAACCGGCGAGTTCATGACCCCGGCTTCTGGTATTATTTCCACCGCCCGATTACCCTCAGATGGCGAAGAGATGTCGAAGATAACCACGCCAACTATCCAGGCCACGTTCCGAAGTTTTGCCGGCTCCGCCTTGGAATTGTTGTTCCCTATCCATTGTCTTGAGTGCGGCCGGGAGAGGGATGTAATCTGCCCGTCGTGTGTCGAGGAGCTTCGGAGACTGGAGGACCCGTTCTGCGATATCTGTGAGCAGCCCGGTGCGCAGGGCCAGTGAGATGCGTGTCTGGAGCACCCATCAGCCATGGATGGCATACGCGCGCCGTACCTCTTTGAGGAGCCGCTGCTGGAGTAGGCCTCACATTATCCGCAGCCGGTGGAACAACCGCAATAGATGCACCTGAACTGTACCGAACCACTGGAACCGAGATTGACAAGGCACGCCGGTCTGCGCAAAATGGCTCCAAACTACTCTAGAAACCCTAAACGATTTGCCCGGAGGGATATGTATATGCCAGGAAAGACTTTGATCTATGTCGGCGCGGAAGCGGACGGTCTATACCGCAAAGAGGAGTCGGACGGAAGATGGGAGAAGTTGGCCAAGGGGATGCCGCCATCGCCTCAGGTGCGGGCCATCGCCATCCATCCCAACGACGCCAAGACCATCTTCGTAGGCACTCAACGGGGCGTCTACCGGACCAAGGATGGCGGCGACACTTTTGGGCGCATGAACATGGCCGAGGGCCGCCACGTGTGGACCATCAAGTTCCATCCCAACGACCCCAAGACCATGTTCTTGGGCACGGAGGGCAGCGAGGTATTCAAGTCCACCGACAGCGGCGAGAACTGGGACCTTCTGGCCACCATCATCAACCAAGATTCGGTCCAGATGGCCTTCGCCACCCGCATCCTGGGCATCGGCATCGAAGCCAAGAACCCCGATCAGATGTACGCAGCCTTGGAAGTGGGCGGGGCGGCCCACAGCGGTGACGGTGGAAAGTCTTGGACCATCGTGAACAAAGAGTTCGACGGTGACGTAGACCTCATGGACCTGCACGGTGTCACGGTGGGCGCCGCCGACTCTTCCGCGGTGTTCATCTCCAACCGCACCGGTGTGTGGCGGAGCCGGGACCGGGGCGCCAACTGGGACAACCTGGATTTCCCCAAGTTCACGGACATCTTCTATTCCAGGGGCGTGGAATCGGCGCCCAACGACCCCAACACTCTCTACGCCTGCGTGGGGCTGAATTTCGGCAGCAAGCAGGGCGGCATCATGCGCTCCTCCGACCAGGGCGACACCTGGGAGCGCTTCGACAAGGGCATCAGCCCAGCCAGCACCTCCTTCGGCGTGACGATCAACGAACACGCCCCGGAACAGGTATATTTCTGCACCAGAGACGGCGAGGTCTACGGCACGCGCGACGGCGGCCAGAATTGGTCTTCCCACCCACTTCCGGAGATGGCCGGCAACGTCAAGGCTATCGCCTGCGCTTCGGCCTAGGCGGCAAGCTCCGGGCAGACACGGCCCGAGGTTTAATCATCAAAACCAAAACGATTGATCCGGTGGCCGCAGCCAAGGTGTTGGGCCACCGGATCAAGGCGGCCCGGGACGATATCCAGTCTCGAAGCGCCTTGCCCGACTCGCTGGTTGAGGACATGGCCCAGGCCAACCTCTTCCAGTTGTACGTGCCCAGGTCCATCGGTGGGCCGGAGACCGACCCGGTCACAGCCTTCCGGGCAGTTGAAGAGCTGTCCAAGGTGGACGGCTCGGTGGGTTGGTGCTCCTTCGTGGCGACCGCCATCTCCATGTACGCTGCCTGGATGCCGCCCGAGGTAGCCCGGGAATTGTTTGGGCAACCGCTAGACATCAGCACCGACCGCACCCTTGGGCTTTTGGCCGGGACCACGGGCGACCGAGATGCGGCTGTCGGACATTTCGAGGACGCCCTGGCCTTCTGCCGAAAGGCAAGCTACCACCCGGAGCTGGCCTGGACCGATTTCGACTACTCCGAGGTTTTATTGAAGCGCAACGGTCAGGGCGACCGCGCCAAAGCCACTTCCCGACTGGTCGAAGCCATGGACATCTCAACCGAACTGGGCACGCGCCCGCTGTTGGAACGAATAGCCGCTCTGCAAGAAAAGGCAGACGAACAGCCGGTCCGGGCGTCAGTTTATCCAGACGGGCTCACCCAGCGGGAGATAGAGGTGATCCGGTTGGTGGCCGCCGGCAAGATGGACCGGGAGATCGGCGAGGAATTGTCCATCAGCGTCAACACGGTGGGCAACCACGTCAGAAACATCCTCAGCAAGACCGACTCGGCCAACCGGACCGAAGCCGCGGCCTATGCCGTCAGGCACGGATTGACCCCCGTAGAAGAATCTGACGAGAGTTAGCGGACTCCGGTCGTTAAGGTTTCCCCACCAAACTCTTCAAAAGGTCGTTTGACCTGGCCAGCGAAGCATCTTCATCCTTGCCCACCGGAAAGACCGAGGCCAGAAAATCAGTGGCTCCGGCATCGGCATAGGCTTTTAATTGCTCTGCGACCTCGTCCTCATTACCGATCAGAACAACTTCCGAAGGGCCTTCAACACCCTCTATATCCAACATCCTTCGGTAGTTGGTCAACTGACCATAACGCTCGAAGGTCTTAGCCGCCTGGTCCCGCGCCTCTTGTGGGTTATCGGTGACCGCCAGCGGCATGCCGACACAGATCCTCGGCGCCGGTCTGTTGGCGCCTTCGGCCGCCTGGCTGATGCGTGGAACTACATGGGATTCAATGGTCTTTGGCCCGGCCATCCAGGTGAACGTGCCGTCTGCCTGCTCGCCCGCTATCCTCAGCATCATGGGCGCCAGTGCCGCTATGATCACAGGAACGTGGAGCGCGCCTGGGACCGTAGCCTGTGCCTTCACGTTGTAGAACTTGCCGTGGAAATCGACTTGGCCATCGTCTAGCAATGGCCGAAGTACGTTCAGATACTCTTCCATATGCGCCGCCGGACTATCGTAGGAAAGACCCATCGCATCTTCGACGGGGGGACGGTGTGACAACCCCACTCCCAATATTAACCGGCCCTCGGCTGCTATCTGGGAGGTCAACGCGTGTTTCGCCAAGGTGTAGGGGTGGATGGTAAAGATGGGAACAACCGCTGTGCCCACCGCGATCCTGTTCGTCCGGGATGCCGCCAGCGATAGAGCGGTGAGAGCGTCAAATCCTGGCCCGGCAGAGACCTGCGGTATCCAGAAACTGTCGAACCCGTCCTCTTCAGCCTGGACGACTTCCTGAATCAACGAAGGAAGCTCTACGACCGCCCCTCTAGCTCCACTCATCAGACCAATGCGCATTATTTCTCCATCGATTCGCTATCAATTTCTGCGGCTACCCGCATCAACCAACCCCCTCCCACGCCACCAAACCCATCCGTACAAAGCGCGGTTGCACCGCTAGGGGCGGACCCAGGTTTCGGACCAGGCTAGGCAGGCGGAGCTGCTGTCTTTGTCGCCGCGCCGGTCTGTAACCACTTTGCCCGTAGCCACATCTCCGTTGACGGTGAGCTGGGCCTTCCTGGCCGGGATGAAACAGCTGTATACGCCGTGAGGCCTACCCGAGGCGCTGCCCGCAGGCACCACCAGCATGTATGGCTCCATGAAATCGTGCCAAGTCATGGCGATCTCATCTTCGTCGCTCGTGATCGTCTCGGTCCAGAAAGTATTGGGGTCGCCCTTCTTGCCGAATTCGGCGTCGATGATCGGCATGCTCTGATCGGCGAAATCCGGATAGAGCAGGCTTTCGATCTCGTCCTGTAGCCACCGGGCGAGGGCGATGTTATCGGAGTAAATACGCACCTGGTCGTCCGTGAGTTCGCTCTGCAAGAAAAGAACGTGCCCTGTCCCGCCCGGAGACCACAACACGCGCCAGTGGCTGGACCTGGTGGTTTGGGCCTCTCCCGCAAGGTCGGTCAGCCGGATGAACGAGTTCTCGCCGGTTAGGCGAATCTTGTTGGGGTCGGTGGGGTTGGTCGTGGCCATGTTTGGGTCTCCTTAGAAAATCTGTCGATCAACTGCGTTATGACTGAGAGTGGCGACATGTTAGCACTCAAAGTGGTTGCGGGCTACCTGGGTCGGGCTATTGGGAGATGGTTGCTGCGGGAGGGTAATTCGCATCAAGCCTAGTTCAAGAAAAAAGCGGCCACCCTTTTCAGGGCGGCCGCTTCAAATGCGCTTGGTTACCTAGAACAGGCTAGTTCTTGGCGGGGAACCAGTCCTGCTTCCAGGGGAAGTCGCCGTTGGCGTCGTCGTAGGCAGGTCCGCCGGCGTCCACCCGGTCCCGGTAGGGGCTGGTGATAGGCTCATTGTACGGATAGATGCCGCCTTCGTACATCTCCGGTCCCTTCTTGAAGTGCTTGGCCGATTCAGTGGTCTCCACGAACGGCATGTCGATATTGTAGAGCGATTCGACCGACTTGGGCCGAGGTCCAGCCTTGGAAACGTGACCATAGAGCTCTCGACCCATGATCCGTTCGGCAGCCCAGACACATTCGATCAATTTATCGATGTCCACGCCGGTGGGTATCCCCATGTCATCCATCATGTGGAGCAGGTCCTCGGTGGGGGCCATGCCGGTGGCGCGGCCGTTGCCGCAATAGGGGCAACCTCCGAACCCGCCGATGGTGCCGTCGATCTCCAGAGTGTCGTCGGGGCCCAGGACCCGCATAGCGGCATAGGCAGACGCGATGGCCATGTTGCGGCCGTTGTGCAGGTGCAGGCGGATGTGATTGATCTCCGGCCACATCTCCTTCACCCGGTAAACGCTCTCTTCAACCTTGGCCGGCGTGCAGTGGCTCATGGGGTCGCCCATGGAGGCGCTGCGCACCTCGATTCCGACCTCGTCCCACATGCTGTGCTGGCGCTCGAGCATGTTCATCAGGTTGTCGACAGGGAACTCGCCCAAGAAGTTGGAACCCCAACTGGCGTTGGTGCCAATGCCGGCCTCTTTGATGTTGAGCTCTTGGGCTTGGGCGATGACCTGGGGCCAGCGCTCCATCTCTTGCATCTGGGTCCGGTTGGTGTTGCGCCGGACGAATACGTCACACATGTGGACGTTCAACCGGGGAAAGGCGTCGCGCTCAATGGTTAGAGGGGGCGAATAGGCCTTAGCCCGTTCCACTCCGCGGGAGTTCAGCGCCAAAGCGGTGTAGGTGACACCGGGCTTAGGCTTGAACTTGGTTACGATCTCGTCGATGCGCTCCATCTGGGGAGTCCACTTGGGGCTCACGAATGAACCGACCACGATCTGCTGCAGGCCGGTCTCCGACAGCATGTCAAGCAGTTCGACTTTGTCTTCCACGGATATCTGGGCGTCCTCGATCTGCATGCCTTCGCGCATGCCCTCTTCCTTGTATTTAACCTTCGGGTAGTTAGGCATCTGTGACTCCTTACTTCGGACGTGTCTGAATCGGGGATGTTCTACCGTTATTCAACAGCGCCCGGCCGCAACCGGCGCACGTGTTTCGAAGCACCCTTTACGAGTGTTTCCAGTGTGCCGGATTGTATGGCGGCCACAGATTCATGTCAAGAATTCAAGGGTCAGGAACGGGGTTGACCCGACCCGTTGTACTCCAGCCACAACGAGTGGAATCATGTTGACACCCATTCCGCGCGCCTTCTATAATTCCCTTTAGAACCCACGCAGTTAACAATCGAATAGTCTAGGCACGTAGGGGAGCTCGGTTTAGCCGGGCTGAGAGGGCGGCCTTCAATGCCACCGACCCTTGCGAACCTGATCTGGGTAATGCCAGCGGAGGGAAACGGACTAGAGTGCTAACTTTTTTGTTAGGCCGTCAATATTCACCGTTGGCGGCTATTTTTTTGCCAGTTTCAAAGTCGCCTATTGCAACGGAGACTGGCGGTAGGTATTTATCGGATGTCAACGGACACAGCAGTCCGTCCTAAAATACGCATCGAGTCGGTCACCAAGTCGTACGTCATCGACGGCACGCGGCAAGAGGTGCTGGCCGGTGTTGACCTGACGGTGAATGAAGGCGAGTTCGTCAGCATAATCGGCCCCAGCGGCTGCGGAAAAAGCACCCTGCTCAACATGATCGCCGGGCTGGACCAGCCGGACTCGGGCTCGATAGAACTCTCCGGAGAAATTTCCGCTACGCCCGCCGCGAGACTGGGCCAAACGGGGTACATGCAGCAGAAGGACCTGCTCATGCCCTGGCGGTCAGTGCTCGATAACACCATATTGGGCCTGGAGTTGAACGGAATCCCCCGCAACCAGGCACGGGAAAAAGCCCTGGAGTTCACCGAAGCATTCGGCCTGAAGGGATTCGAACACCAATACCCCTACGCGCTCTCCGGCGGTATGAGGCAGCGGGCCGCCTTCCTGAGAACCATGCTGATGGGCCAGGACGTTGTTCTGCTGGACGAACCCTTTGGCGCATTGGACGCGCTGACCAGAGTACAGATGCAAGAGTGGTTACTCCAGCTCTGGGAATCGCTGAACAAGACCATCGTCCTGATAACCCACGACGTTGACGAGGCGTTGCTGCTGTCCGACCGGGTGTACCTGCTCTCGGCGAGACCGGGCCAAGTCACCCTGGTGTTGGACGTGCCGCTGCCCCGGCCCCGTCATTACGACATGGTCACCACCCCTGAATTCAGCGCGCTCAAGGCCAGTCTCATGGAGCCGCTAAGGTCTCAGATAGAAGCGATCAAAACCGCAGGGCAGGCCGGCTAGTCTGATGGACCTCTTGAAAAAAACCACCGGCATGATGACCTGGCTGATCCCGGTTGCCATTCTGGCCGGGTTGTTGGTTGCTTGGGAGTTGTGGGTGCAACTGGCCGACGTCCCAAAGTGGCAGCTACCCGCGCCCTCGGCAATCGGCAAAGAGCTCGTGTCCAGCAGCGACCTGCTTTGGGACCACACCTTGGTCACCCTGCAAGAGATCGTCATTGGATTCATGGCGGCCCTCGTCGCTGGGCTAGGCTTGGCCGGCGCGATAGCCTATTCCAGGGTGATGGAGCGCTCGGTCTACCCGATAGTCATCGCCTCGCAGACCGTGCCCATCATCGCCATCGCGCCGTTGCTGCTGATCTGGGTTGGCTATGGGCTGACGCCCAAGATCATCATCGTGGCGTTGATCTGCTTCTATCCCATCGCCGTCAACACCGTGGACGGGCTGAAAGCCACCGACCCGGACATGGTCAACATGGTGCGCACCCTGGGCGCTTCCCGGTGGCAGGTGTTCACCAAGTTGCAGATACCCACGGCACTCCCGTTCATGTTCTCCGGCATCAAGATCGGGGTGTCGGTAAGCGTGATCGCCGCCGTCATCGGGGAGTGGGTTGGGGCCAGCGAAGGGCTGGGTTACCTGATCACATATTCCCAACCGCTTTTCTTAACGGCCAGGGTATTCTCGGCGATCTTCGTCCTATCGGCCATGGGCATCGGCCTATTCGTGTTGGCGGTGATCGCCGAACGGATGATGATGCCGTGGCATTTCAATGAGAAGCGTTCTAACTCGATGCGCCAACTTTAATCTCAAGTAGATTCAATAAGCTAGCTATATAGGCACAAGGAGATTCTCAACATGAAATTTTTCACCAAGAGTGCATTCATCCTTCTCTCACTGCTCTTCATCGTCACCATGGTGGCGGCAGTAGCCTGTGGTGGGGATGATGAGCCCGAAGAACTCACCAAGGTTTCGCTGGCGCTCGACTGGTTCCCCTGGGCCAACCACTCCGGTCTCTATGTGGCCCAAGAGCGTGGCTACTTCGAGGAACAGGGCCTGGAAGTGACCATCTACGTCCCCGGCGACCCGTCAACTGTTCTCGTAACTGTAGAAGCCGGCCGGGACGACTTCGGCATCAGCTACCAACCGGAACTGCTCCTTGCCCGGGAACAGGGCATTGAAGTGGTGTCCATCATGGCCATGGTCCAACACCCGCTGAACTCAGTGATGTCCCTTGAAGAGTCCGGGATCGTCGAGCCCAAGGACCTGAAGGGCAAGAAGGTCGGCGCTCCGGGCCTGCCTTCCGACGAAGCGCTGATCGACACCATGCTCCGCAACCAGGGACTGACCATCGACGACGTTGAGATGGTGAACGTTGGCTATGACCTGATACCGGCGCTGATTAGCAAGAACGTGGACGCCATCGTCGGGGCCTACTGGGTCCACGAGTCCATCTCCGCCAACAACCAGGGCTTCGAGCTGAACATCATGCGCATGGAAGAGTACGGCGTTCCCGACTTCTATGAACTGGTGATCGTGACCAGCGAAGACAAGATCGCTAACGACCCGGAGATAGTTCAGAGGTTCGTCAAGGCCGTGACCAGGGGCTACAAGGACGCCATCGCCGACCCACTGGACGCCGTGGCCGTACTGAAATCCGTTAAGCCGGAGACCGATCTGGAGATCGAGAACCCCGGCGTTGCGCTGTTGGCCCCGCTATGGGCCACCGACAACGGTGTGTTCGGCTGGCAAGAGAAGTCCCGTTGGGAGGAGTTCGCCAACTGGATGGTCCAGTCCGGACGGCTGTCCTCAGCGGACGGCGCCTCAGCAGCCTACGACAACTCTTTTGTTGAGGGCGCCAGATAGGGCCGGTGCGGTCTAGGCCCCAGGCCCCAGGCCCGATGATATACTTTCACAAGCCTGGATCGCAGGCGTGTTTTAATTGGGGGATCAAGGATAGATGTCACTCTATTTTCTATTGGGGTCATTGACCCATGACGGCCAGCGAATGCTGCACGGCAACCCTAATCTCATTGCAGACCGCACCAGAGATCTACAGGTTCCGGGGGCGGAATTCCTGGGCCAGTACGCGGTCTTAGGCCGGTATGACTTTGTGATGATGGTGGATGCCGACGACAACGACGCGGTGGCGCGGTTGTCGCTGGAATTGGGCATGCGCACCGGTCTCCATCTGGAGACGCTCCCGGCAATTCCAGTCGGTTTCATGGGAGATATGACCACCCCCGACCCGTCTGACCAGGCGGAATCGGTGGGCCTCACCCCGGACTTCACTCCCGAAGAAGGCCCAGGCGACGAGTAGTCACCAAGCCTAATATCCCCGGCGGCGCCTGATCGCCACCGGTATCAAGGAAGGAAGTGTTTGGGTTTAAGCGACGATCTCCGCGCCGGTGTTGGACCTCTCTGGGAGAAGGTGGTCACCCACCCTTTAGTCACCGAGATGGCCGACGGCTCGCTGGACCGGGCGAGATTCAACATCTACTTCGACCAGGACTACCTGTTCCTCAAGGACTGGGCGGTCCTGCTCAGTCTGGCCACCGCCAAGGCCCCCGATTTCGACGCCGCCCGTGAGCTTGTCTCGTTTCTGAACCTGGGTCTCGGCGGCGAAGAGGGCCTGTTCCAAGAGGCTTTCCGGGAACGGGGCATCTCCCGTGAAGCGGCAAAAGATCTCCAGTACCTGCCCACCACCCAGAACTACAGCGGCTACCTACGCACCCAGGCCTACGAGGGCTCGTTCACCGAGGTAGTGGCCACGTTGCTGGCGGTGGAGTGGCCGTACCTGGACTGGGCCGTGCGGGCCGAGCAGGCGGGCCAAAAGCCGGAAAACCACTATTACCAGACCTGGATCGACATCCACACCAGCCCCGGCATGTCCGGGTTCGTGTCCTGGCTTCGAAGCGTGGTCGACGAATCTGCTCCAACTCCTGAGCAGAGGAACAAACTGCAAGTGATATTTCAGAGCGTGCTCAGGTACGAATACCAGTTCTTCGACATGGCCTACCGTGGGGAAAGTTGGCCGGCATGAGACAGATAGCCTCGGCTATGACCATCGCCGGGTCCGACTCGGGCGCCGGAGCTGGGGTCCAGGCTGACCTCAAGACCTTCGCCGCCCTGGGCGTCTACGGCACCTCGGTCTTGACCGCCATCACCGCCCAGAACACTCTAGCTGTGACTGCCGTGCATGAGATTCCCACCGATATCATAGCGGCCCAGATCGACGCCGTGGTATCAGACATCGGCGCCGACTCGGTGAAAACCGGCATGCTTTCAAGCAGCGAGATCATCGAATGCGTTACGGCCTCGCTCAAGGACGCCGCGGAGAGATACTCGGATATACCGGGACTGCGGCGGCTGGTCGTTGACCCGGTGATGGTCGCCAAGAGCGGCGACTCCCTTCTTAAAGAGGAGGCCGTCGGAGCGCTGCGGGAGCTTTTGCTGCCCATGGCCGCCGTGGTCACCCCCAACATCCCGGAGGCCGAGACGCTGACGGGCCTGACCATCGTCACCGATGATGACGTACGCAACGCCGCCCAAGCCATCGTCGCCATGGGCGCGGCGTCAGTCGTGGTCAAGGGCGGGCACCGTGAGGGGCCGGCCACCGACCTGTATTATGATGGTCGTAGCTTCAGGGAGTTCACCACCCCCCGGTTCGAGACTGTGAACACCCACGGCACCGGCTGCACCTTCGCCTCGGCCGTGGCTGCGGGACTAGCCAAAGGACTACAAACCGAGGATGCTGTAGGGCAGGCCAAAGAGTTCGTCACCGAGGCTATCCGACGCTCCTTTCCTATCGGGCAGGGGCACGGGCCTCTGAACCACTTCTACAAACTCTGGCCGGAAAGTCTCTAGTCTAAAAAACTCTAGTCGAAACTGGAGTGCCAAGCGAATGACAACGCCCACCAACACGTCCATTGCCCCATCGAGATCAGCCCCAGAGACGGCTCCCGGTTCCAGCGGGTCGTAGCCCGTCGCTGGCTCGGAAAACATCTATTCGGTGTCCCCTCCGCCCTGCTGGAGATGCTTGGCGTGGAAACGGAATGGGAGTCCCGGTTCACCCTGCCCGGCGGCGGCTGGGAGATGCTGCCCGTGGCTGAGGTCCGCATGCGGATCAACGGACAGGAACGCACCACCATCTGTGTCTACGGCAAGGCGGACGGCGAGCCCATCCTGGGCCGGCACACCCTGGCTGCCTTTGGCCTGGCCACCGACCACACCGAGCAGAAACTGATCCAGGCTGACATGTTCTTGAGCTAATGCTTCCTTCGGATTAACCAAGTTGAAATCGCCGTTCATGGTGAGCTCCGACCGTAGGTCGAGAGTGTCGATGAAATCGGACCCCGTCTAACCACCATTCCATGTAGGCCAAGATCAACCTTCCCGGAATCAGAGATGGCCGGTGCGCGCCCTTCGACGGAGCTCAGGCCGAACGGAAAGTACGCAAACCAATTCTGATTGCGGATGCCACACCGGGTCCGAATGTTCTGCCCTCGTCATGTCTAGCTCCCTCCCCCTACGCTATAATGTCGAATTAGTAACACAACCGGCATTCTTATGCCGGTCTTGAGGATCGCTTTACCCGATGTTTAAACCCGTATCCAGCCGCGTCAGTTTCCCGGAGTTGGACGCCAGAGTCCTTCAGCAATGGAAGGAGAAGGACGTCTTCCGGCGCACCGAGTCCGAACGCCCCGATGCGCCGCTCTTCATGATGTACGAGGGCCCGCCCACGGCCAACGGCAGCCCCGGCATCCACCACGTTCTGGCACGCGTCTTCAAGGACGTCATCTGCCGCTACCGCACGATGAAGGGCTACCGCGTGCCCCGCAAGGGCGGCTGGGACACCCACGGCCTGCCCGTGGAGCTGGAAGTAGAGAAAGAGCTGGGCCTGAAGAGCAAGCGGGACATCGAAGAATACGGCATCGAAGCGTTCAACAAGAAGTGCCGAGAAAGCGTCTTCCGCTACGTGAAAGAATGGGAGACCATGACCGACCGCATCGGCTACTGGGTCGATATGGAAGACCCCTACGTCACCCTGCACAACAACTACATCGAGACCGGCTGGTGGATGCTGAAAACGCTGTGGGACAAGGACCTGCTCTACCAGACCATGCGGGGCACCCCCCACTGTCCACGGTGCGTGACCAGTCTCAGCTCACACGAGGTGGCCCTGGGCTACCGGGAGAACACACCTGACCCCTCGGTCTTCATCAAGTTCGAGGTGGACCCGACGGCGTCTTCCGACAAATCCGAGGTTCTAGAAAAGCTGGGCGCGGGCAGCATCGGCGTGTTCCTCCTGGCCTGGACCACCACCCCTTGGACCCTGCCCGGAAACACCGGCCTGGCGGTGGATGAAAACGCCGACTACAGCATCATTGAACTTGAAGGCCAGGGCGGCAGTCACCGTTTGGTGCTGGCGCAGGCGCTGGTCTCAGTTAACGTCACCCAAGAACACAAGATCGTTGGCACGGTCAAGGGTTCCGACCTAGTGGGCCTGGGCTACACGCCGCTCTATCATCCGCAGGAATTCGGCTCCCAGGTGCAGCGGTTCGTGCGACGGCCCGGCCCCGGCGGAATAGTCACCGAGCTTGAAGACACCACTGAATTCGCGCCGAAAGTCATCTCGGCCGACTTCGTGTCCCTAGACGACGGCACCGGCATCGTCCACATCGCTCCCGCTTTTGGTGATGAAGACTTGGGAGTGGGCCGGGAGAAGGAGCTTGCCTTCGTGCAGCCCGTGGACCTGCAGGGGATCATCACCGGCAACTACCCCTTCGCCGGAAAGTTCGTGAAAAGCGCCGACAAAGAGATCATGGAAGACCTCACCGACCGGGGCCTGCTGTTCCACCAGGACATCTACCGCCACACCTACCCCTTCTGCTGGCGCTGCGACACCCCGCTGCTCTACTACGCCAAGAGCTCCTGGTACATCCGGACCTCGGCGTTGAAAGACGATCTGGTCAGCGGCAACGACACCATCAACTGGTACCCCGATTACATCAAGAATGGCCGTTTCGGCGAGTGGCTGCGGAATAACGTGGACTGGGCCATCTCCCGCGAGCGCTACTGGGGCACGCCCATCCCCATCTGGCGGTGTGAGGAGTGCAACCACACGATCTGCGTCGGCGGTGTCGATGAACTGCGAGGCCTGGCCGGAGCGAATGGCAGCCTGAACGCCGAAGGCCTGGACCTGCACCGGCCCTATGTCGACAACGTCATCCTGGACTGTACCGCGGAGGGTTGCTCCGGCAAGATGCACCGCATCCCCGAGGTCATCGACGCCTGGTTCGACTCGGGCGCCATGCCCTTCGCCCAATTCCACTATCCCTTTGAGAACGAAAATATCGATCAAGACGGCCGCTTCCCCGCCGACTACATCTGCGAGGCAGTGGACCAGACCCGCGGTTGGTTCTACAGCCTGCACGCCCTGTCCACCCTGCTCAAGGGGCTGCCGGCCTACAAGAACGTCATCTGCCTGGGTCTGATCCTGGACGAGAAGGGCCGCAAGATGAGCAAACGGGTGGGCAACGTGGTCGAGCCCCTGTCAGTGCTGGACGAGCACGGCGCCGACGCCCTGCGCTGGTACCTGTTCACGGCGTCCCACCCCGGCGAGCCCAGGCGGTTCTCCGGCAAGCTGGTCAGCGAGACCCTCCGCAAGGTGATGCTAACCCTGTGGAACGTCTACTCGTTCTTCATCGGATACGCTGAGATCGACAAGTTCGACCCTTCCCAGACACTCGCCGACTGGAAGCCCGAGAACGAGCTTGACCGCTGGGTGCTGTCCGAGTTGAACACGCTCATCGCCCAGGTCGACGGCTACATGGACGGCTACGAGCCCACCAACGCCGGCCGCCGCATCCAGGAATTCATCGACCAACTGTCGAATTGGTACGTGCGCCGCAGCCGCCGCCGCTTCTGGCGGAACGAGGGCGACGCCGACAAACTGTCCGGCTACATCACCCTGCATACCTGCCTGGTAACGGTGGCCAAGTTGATGGCCCCATTAGCGCCATTCGTCGCTGAGGAGATGTATCAGAACCTGGTCTGCTCGGTGGATTCAACTGCGCCCGACAGCATTCACCTGACAGACTTCCCCAAAGCGGACGAGTCCCTGATTGACCAGCCTTTGATGGCAGCCACCCAGCTCGCCATGAAAGTGGCCAGCATGGGCCGGGCCGCCCGCTCCAAGGCGGGACTGAAGGTGCGCCAACCCCTGGCCAACGTGCTGGTGAAGGTCCGCGCCCTCGAAGAGAGGGAGTACATCGCCCAGGTGCGCCCCCAGGTCCTGGAAGAGCTGAACATAAAAGACATTCAGGTCATTGAGGACGACGCCCCGCTGGTGCGGCAAGTGTTGGAGGAAGCCGGTGACCAGACCGAGACCATACTCTCCGTAGAGAATTATTCAGTCTCGCTGGAGGGCGGCTACATGGTGGCCGTGAACGGCAATCTCAGCGACGAACTCAAGGAAGAAGGCCTGGCCCGGGAGGTTGTCCACCGCATCCAGGGCATGCGCCGATCGGCCAACTTCGATGTCACCGACCGCATCGTGACCTACTACCAGGGCCCGTCAGAATTCGCCGACATCATGCACGGCGCATACTCGGACTACATTCGCAACGAGACCCTAAGCAACGATCTGATAGACGGCACTCCGGACACCGAATCCTCCACCGAGTCCACGTCAGAGACCGTCAAGATCGAAGGCATGGAGATCACCCTGGCTGTCCGGCAGGCGTAGGCGTTCGCAGCGCCGATTCAAACACCATCCGATTACCAAAGGGGAGACCATGGCAAGCAAAGTTACTCCCATACCCGAGGGCTTTCACTCGGTCACACCTTACTTGTGCATCAGAGGGGCGTCGGATGCCATAGATTTCTATAAAAAGACTTTCGATGCAGAAGAATTGATACGGATTCCCAGCCCAGACGGCACGATAGGCCACGCCGAGATACAGATCGGCGATTCCCGCATAATGATCTCGGACGAGAGCGCGGA
>Ga0310124_10001342_pt1 | contig 17167 bp, 14 predicted proteins | sample CB11b_AW_Bot5_MG_FD_203507 | JGI IMG/M metagenome (GOLD analysis project Ga0310124, IMG submission 203507) | Marine microbial communities from Western Arctic Ocean, Canada - CB11b_AW_Bot5 | ecosystem: Environmental > Aquatic > Marine > Oceanic | place: Canada: Western Arctic Ocean | collected... | reverse complement strand
GATCAACAAGCAACTGGCCAAAGTCGATTCGTCAGGCACCCTCGCCATGCTCGAGCGGATGAAGGAGCGTGTCGACCAGGATGAATCACTCGCTCAGGCCTATGGCGACATCGCGGGCCAGGCCACGTCCACCGACGACGAAATCGATGCCGCCCTCGCTGGAGGCGGCGGTTCGAGCGATGAGCGTCTCGCCGCCCTTAAGACCAAGATGGGTATGTCTTAGTGCGGTCCTGGCCGGTTGGTTGACAGTCGTCAGCGGTTAGTTGTCAGGAAAGGCACGTGGGGCTGAAGCCCCACTTACATGCAGCGAAGCCTGCTGAAGCAGGCTGGACCGCCGCCATAGTTTCAGTGAAGTCGGAGGCGCCAGCGAAGAATGGATCCGATGGGGATGACTCGGTGGGTCCTCCCAACCGTTGTCTTAACCCACTTTCCCTGCGCGCTCTGCGTCCCCGCGTTGAAAGGTTTGGTTTCCGCTCAAATGAAATGGAATCCCTTTAAGAAGAAGCAGGACGAAGAGCCGGATTTCGATCCACTCTCCGATCTTTCTCTCGACACACTCAAGGTCGGATACATCCTTGACTACGATCTGACGAGCTGGAAGGTGACCGCGCACAACCGATACGACTACGAAGGCGATTGGACGGACGAGTGGGAACTCTCCAGCGCAGATGAGGTGCGATACCTCGAACGCGAGGAAGATGACGACGTCTCCTGGGTCCTGTATCGCAAGATTTCGCTCGACGCGATCGAAGAGGACGTTCCTGCGCACATCATCGAGCACGAAGATCCGCCCGAGACCGTCACCTGTGAAGGTGTTCAGTACGAAGCCGAATCCAGCGACGCCGGCCACTTCCACCGCAACGGTGCCGAAGAGGGCAAGCCGTTCGTCAACTGGACCTACGAATGTGAGAACGAAAAACAGGTCCTCCTCATAGAACAGTGGGGAGAGTCGGACTTCGAGGCGTCATTCGGGGAAGTGGTCGAGCCGTATCAGTTCAGCAATATCCTGCCGGGAGTTTGACGCGGGGCTGAAGCCCCGCGCAAAGCAGCAAAGCCCGCTGAAGCGGGCTCAGAATCGGTCAGCGCCGAGCCCTGATCCGCTCGTGGCCCACTTCGACGGAGTTTATCCCGAGCGAAGCCGAGGGACTCAGTGCAGGGTCCGGCCGCTCCTATCCGGTTTTCCTGAACACCGAACACTGAACACGCCTCTCAAAAGCCCCACTCCGCTTCGCGATAGTACGCATCCACCACAGGATCGAACAGCGTGTTGATGACGAGGGCTTCCTGGCCCTCGAACATGCCCCGCCAAAATCTCAACATTCCGGCCCCGGATTCCGCGTCTAAAAAAGCCGTCTCCACAGCATCATACACCTCAGCTTCAGCCAATCTCCGCAATTCCGATGGGCTCAGCGACGACGCCTTCCGCGCAACGACCCACCCCCACGTCCCCATCGTCGGGATCGCCACCTGATAGGGCAGGGCGGAAAATCCAGCGGCTTCCACCGTCTTCATCACACACAGAAACACCTTTCGCGCGTGAAGAGGACTCGAACTCTGCGTAACCAGCGTCCCTTCCTCCGCCAGTTGCCGTGCACACGTCGCATAAAATTCGCGTGTGTAAAGCCGCGCCAGGTTCGGCCCCTGCGGATCCGGCAAATCAATGATCATCACATCGAATAGTTTCCCCGTCTCCTCCAGAAAGAGCGCCGCGTCCTCGTTCACGACACGAACCCGAGGGTCCGCGAATGCCCCACCATTCGCTTTCACAAGCGCCGGATGCGTGGCGCCCAGGCGCGTCATGGCGGGATCGAGATCCACCAGTGTGATCTGCTTCACCTCGCCATACTTCAGGACTTCCCGCAGCGCCAGCCCATCTCCCCCCCCAACGATCAGCACGTTCTCCCGTCGACCGGACAGCACCATGGCAGGATGCACCAGCGGTTCGTGATACCGTTCCTCATCATACGTGCTGAACTGCACATTTCTGTTCAGGTAAAGCCAGTAGTCATCCTTCCACCTCGTCATCACGATCTTTTGAAATCGCGTCTGCTCGGAGTAGACCACCCGGTCTCGATACTGGCTCTGTTCCCCGAACGTCACGATCGGCCGGATCAGCGCGGCCAGGGCGACCAGGGTCGCGCCGACCGCCCAAAATCCGACCTGCATTCGGATCGGGCGCCCAACCCACGTCCGGTACCGCCAGAAAAGCAGACTCGCGACAGCAAAGTTGACGGCTCCGAGTGCGATCGGTGTGTAGGTCAACCCTAGATAGGGAAGCGCGAAAAACGCGAACACCAACCCTCCCGCGAGCGCGCCGTAGTAATCCTTCTCCATCACACCCGAGATGTTCGTTCGCAGCCCCTCGTACGCCTCATTCATCCGGGCAACGAGCGGAATCTCCATCCCGATCAGGCCACCAATGGCCAACGCGTAGAGATAAATGAACGTTCCCGCTCCTCCCGCCACCAATGACCCAAAATAGGCCGCCACCGCGGACGTCGCGCAGAGCAGCGAAAGCACAAACTCCACTGCAATGAACCGATCGAGCAGTCTGTCCTCTACGTAGCGACTCAGTCGGCTGCCGACCCCCATCGCGAACAGCATCATCGACATCACAAGCGCCCACTGCAGCGTCGTGTTACCCAGCAGGTAGCTCGCCAGCGTCGACAGCGTGAACTCCGCAACGATCCCGCTCAGGCCCGTCGCGAAGATGCACGCTTTAAGGAGGAAGCTCTGTCTGTTGTTTTGGAAAGTCGCGTTCACGAGATGCGATCGTTTGGTTTCACAATGTCGTGGCCCATAACCCGGGCGTATCGCGATACACCCCTACGACCACGTTCGCCGGATCTTTTCTGAACACTGAACAGCGTCAAAGGCTCCATACAATCAGAAACGAAGCGCCCACGTAGGCGAACGCCTCCACGAACCCCGCTCCGACATTCGGATGCTCCTGATTCGAGATCTCATCCGACAGCTTGGCACCGGGCAGAAGCACCATGTCCGTTACCGCCCGCATGATCGGCAGAAGAATGAGACCCACGAGCAGCTCAAAACCGAACTCCTGAAACGCCATCGGCCAGGAAATCAGATCGCCCGACGCCGCGTGTCTCAGGATGTTACCCAGGCCGATCAGGGCTCCTCCGAAGGCGATTCCCGCAGCCACATTGTCCTTCTCGATCTCGGCGTGCACGTCGTAGGACGTCATCGCGTCATACACGATTCCAGCGATCGCCAGGGCCAGCTGGCCCAGCAACCAGAACACCACCACGCTCAGTACCGTGCCCGACGTGTCCAACACAGCAACCCCAGAGACCGAACCGAACACGATCATTCCGGTGGCCACATAGGCCGAGAAAACGACGGCCCCCGTACCAACGTTCTTGTCTCGAATCAGCTCATCGCGAACACGAAACTTCCGCAGCACGAGCCGATCGTTCAGAATCCGGGACAGATTCAGCAACACGATGGCCAGTACCCCATACATCCCAATATCGATCAGATCTTCCTCGAGCCCCTTCGAGGGCCCGCTCATCACCCCGCCAATCGCGATCACCAGGCCCATGTAGTAACCCACAAGGGCGACCGCCACAGCAAGGTTGTCGTGTTCAACGAGCTGTTCGCGCAGTGAATACGAGGGGGTCGTGAAGTCATAGACCAGCTTCCCGATCCAGAACAGCACGAACGAGCAAACCAGATAGATCCCCGTCAGAATCAGATCGTCCGTTGTCATTTTCCGAATCCCCCTCCGCGGCTGCCGAAGCCTGTCCGGCTGCGCCCGATACGATTGTTGACCTTCTGACCGAAGCCGCTCCGCTGGCGAGCGAGCGAGCGCTGTCTGCGCTGGTAGAACGCCGGTTTACTCTGTTTTGTGAGCGTGCCGTTCGTCCCGTATCCCTTGTTCTGTCCGTAGTAGGGTCGGCGCTCCTGACGGTGGGTACGATAGTCGTTCCACTCATTCCGGTAAATCTGCCGACCCATCCCCATGCCCATCATGTTGCGCATCATCGAATACTGCCCATACCACACCCAGAATCCACCGCCCCCCCACTGTCCATAGGTCGGGTTACCCACATAGTTGTAGCCCGGCGGGTGAGGACTGTCGGTGACCTGACCGTCAGCCTTCGAAGCCAGGGCCATGCCCAGGAAGGGTTCGTACTTCTGATAGATTTCTTCCCTGACCTCCACCCAGTTGGTCTTGACCTGCTTTTCCCCCTGAATGACTCGGTATCTGTGGTAGTATTTTGGGAAGAACCCCTCCTCGGATTGCATGTCTTCCAGCACGATCGTGTAGTCCGGCACGGATGACAGCGTGCGCTGCATCTCGACAACCGGATCCCGCGTCCCCCCGCATCCTGCTAAGAGCAGGGCAAAGCACGCCACGACAATCTGTTTTGGCACTTTCATAGGTCCTCCGTGGTCCTATTGCATAGGTTCAGGCAATTCAGTCGTTCCAGGTTTGACGTCCGCGACACCACATTCGATTCTCAATTCTCGATGGTCGATTCTCGATGGTCGATTCCCAATCTAAATGGTAGGCAATCAGCCCGGCCCGACCAACCTTTCGAAATCCGTTGCTTTGCGCGCTCAGAAAGCGGTGCGTATCATGGCTGCGCCCACCCCCGATTTGCCCTCAATCAGGAGATAGCCATGCCTCGTGACACCGCCCCAAATGCCGGAATCCTGAGCGGTGACAGTCGCATCGACGAACTGCTCGCCAGGGAAGACACCCACACGCTCAACGCGTTCGCGTGTCGCCTCGACGGCTTTGTCAACGACACCTTCACGGAATATGCCAACGCCTCCGTCTATCGTCCGGCCTCTGTCTGTCAGGCTCGGCTCGTCAGCCATCTTCACGACGTCATCCACGTTTCGGGCACCTATCACCTTGGCTTCGTCGCCTACGTCTCCGCCGGCGTCGAAGAAGCGGTCGACATCTGGATCGGCCATCGACGTGTTGCCGTCGCCCGTCACCCAGACCCGGACAACCGTCGGCATCTCTTCTTTGTGCCCGAGAAGTTCACCTTTCGCGGGGGTGAACGCATCCGGCTCGTCACGCACGAGACAGACGGCCCGTGCCGAATCGAAACGATCGCGCTGCTCCCCACGCGACCCAGAACCACAGAACCGAAACTCACCCTCTCCAAACCGGATGTCGACCTACGTCACGAGGGAGATCGGCTCTTCGCGCATATCAGTTGGATCACCAACCGTCCCGCGTCCGGTACGCTCCGCTGGGGGCAAGTCGGGGATCGTTTCAAAACCGTCCGCATCAAGAATCGATCAGCACACGAGGTCAGCCTGCTCAACCTTACAGAAGATCGGACCTACCGATACGAAATCGACCTTCGCTCGGGCGATCTGCACACCACGCACGCCGGCAGCTTCACACCTCGCTCGACGGGGCGTCGCCGGACTCGCCGGGACGGAAGATTCACGCTACAGGATGTGCGCGGCACCCGTATTCCCTGGCCGGTCAGTATGGGACTGCCTTTCCCCCAGGGGGCCGTCACAGATCCTGCGAGCATCCGCCTGCTCGATCGAGAAAACCACACGATCCCTTCCCAATCACGGCCGCTGTCTCACTGGCCCGACGGCAGTGTACGGTGGATGCTCACCGACTTCACCTCGGCCGGCCGAGCAGGCATCGCCGTCGAGTATGGCCGAAAACCCCAACCACCGAACAACCACGGCACACTCCTTGTCCAAAATCGGCGAGGCGAATGTGTTGTAACCACGGGCCCCCTCCGTGTACGCTTTCCAAAAGACAGAACCATCCTGCCTGGGCTGATCGAACGGCTCGACCACAAGACCGGCACCTATCTGCCCGTCACACCTGCGAACGCCGCCCCCGCCGTCGCGCTCTGCGACGGACGCGGACGTGTCTACCAGAGCCTCAAACCCGAATCCGTCCTGATCGAAGAGGCCGGGCCCGAGCGCGTCTGCGTTCGCATAGACGTCGCACATCGGAATCGCAAGGGCGAGGCGCTCTTCGCTTCCACCTTCCGAATCCACCTGTATCGAAACAGCACGCGCATCAAGGTACTGCACACGTTTGTAAACGACTCAGACGACGAGTTCAACCGAGTCCGCAGTCTTGCCCTTCGCGTCGACGCGCCTCTGGGCAGGGAAGCCGTCGCTCAGACAGAGGGACAACGGCTGAGCATGTCGGATGGGCCCATCAGTCTCACCCAGACCCACGACGACCGCTTTTTCCTGACCCAAAACGACGTGGTCAAGTCAGGCAAACGGTCGAAAGGCGCCGTTTCGGTATCCGGCGAGAAGATTACCCTCAGCCTGGCCTGCAGGGATTTCTGGGAGAACTATCCAAAGGGGTTCCGGGTCGACCCGAAGGGGCTCACGCTCGATATCTGTCCGCCCCTCGTGTCGAAGGACTACCCGAAAGGGGGCGATCTCGAGGATCGACTCTACTACTACCTCCTCGACGGCCGATACACCTTCAAACAGGGCGTTTCACGCACACACGAATTCTGGATGGACTACGGAAAGGTCGCCCTCACCACTTTCGTGAACGCCGTCAACCGCCCCCCCCTCCATCGGTTTCCCCTATCCGTGCTCAATAACAGCAAAGCCTGGACGCGACTGCCCTCCAAAGATCCCTCGCCCTTCGAACCCTATGAATCGTGGGTGGACGCAGCCCAATCTGCTTATGCGAAAGACCGGGTCGAATCTCGCGCATACGGCATGCTCAACTTCGGCGACTGGTTCGGGGAAAGAACCTACAACTGGGGAAACGTGGAATACGACACCCCATGGTGTTTTCTCCAGGAATACCTCCGCGGAGGGCACGAAGACTTTTTCAACTGGGCAGACCAAGCCGCCAGACACCTTGTCGACGTCGACACGTGCCACGCCGGCAAACCCGATCTATTGAACAATCAATATCTCCACAGCGTCGGTCACGTCGGGAATTATTATCCCGACGGATACAGGGAGACCGCCATCTTCACCGGACGAACGAGCGTGTCACACACGTGGGTCGAAGGGCTCTTCCTTCACCATCTCCTCACCGGTGACCCACGATCTCAAGAAGCCGCATCGAAAACGTGCGACAACCTCGTCGGAGAGATCGTCAACAACTACGACTTCACCAACTGCCGCAACTCGGGCTGGCACCTCATCCACCTCTCCGCCGCCTACCGCGCGACCGGTCGTCGCATCTTTCTCAACGCCGCCCGCATCATCGTCGACCGCGTAGTCGAACGACAGCGCGCATCCGGTGGATGGGACCGGCTCATGGTGCCCGGCCACTGTCACTGTGATCCGCCACGGCACACGGGAAACGCGGGATTCATGGTCGCCATCCTCACAGTCGGTCTCAAACGATACCACGAAGTCACGGAAGACTCCCGCGTCGCCGACGCCATCGTAGCGGCCTCCGACTATTGCATCCAGCGCATGTGGGTCCCTGAAGCGAGTGCGTTCCACTACACTTGCTGCCCGGAATCCCGCGTCAGTGCCGCCGCAGATCTGCGCATCCTCAAGGCCGTCGCGGCCGCGTATGAGTTCACCGGGGAGGACCGATTTAAAGAAGTCCTCCTTGCCGGTATCGAGACCGCCATCGGCCACCCTCCCCGCGCCGGCCGGGGCATCGGCAAGGGCATCTGTTCCCCCATGCGGGGTGCGCCACAGGTGGTCGCCGTGTTGCCGCACTAGGACTAGGGTGACGCGATCAGAATTGTTCCGGGGAATCGCTCGAACACCTTACGGTCGCGACGATCAACACGGTATTCCTTTCCGGCGCTGGTTGCGGAATTCATTCGGACATCCTTATCCGGGCGACCCGCCGGTCGCCCCTACGAGCTATGGTGTTTCGTAATCGGAAATCGATCAGGCTACAGGGATACCATTACTCGCGGGCTGGCGCGTATTTCATCACGATCTGTTCGTACGAAAAGGAAATGATCTTTGGCCGTGTCATCGAAAACCAAGTGGATCTTAGTGAAATTGGTGTGATCCTTCACGAAGAACTTATCCGTTCCTCGGAAATACGATCAGAAATCGACCTGGGTGAGTACGAAATCATGCCGAACCATTCCCACGCAATCATTGTGATCACAAACACCGGCGTAGGGGCGACCGGCGGGTCGCCCGGACCACGACCAAAATCATTGGGTTCCTTCGTTGCGGGATTCAAATCAGCCGTTACGCAGCGATACAACAAGACATATCCACAATCATCCAGGACCATCTGGCAACGGAATTACCACGACCGAATCATCCGGGACGATGATGAGCTCGAAGCCATAAGACGTTACATCCGTCAGAACCCTCAAGCGTGGAACAGAGATCGACACAACCCCAACCGTGTCGTCACCCAGGATGGCAACGGGACAGACTTTGAATAATTTCGCGTCGCGTATCGCGCTATCCACCGCCGTCTACCAGGCCGGCTGGGTCGGTGCGCGAGAGATCGCGGGTATTCGATCGGTCGGCATCGAAAAAATCGAAATCTCCTCTGTTCCCCCCAGCTTCGACTACCACAACCAGGAACAGGTGGACGAAATCCTCGCGGCGTGCCAGAACGAAGGGGTCTCCGTCGTCGCGATGCACGGGCCGTTCAAGTTGCCCTACAGGAACACCGAGGAGATCGAACAGGTCATCGAAGAATCGCTTCGCGCCCTGAACTTCGCCATCCGCGCCGAGGGTCTACGTCGCCCACTTCGGCAACGACGATCACGCGGCCGACGTCGTTCATCGCCTGCTCGACACCACTGCAAACGAAACCATCTGCCTCACCTCCGAAAACCAAGTCGGCCAATCCTTGACGCCCTGTGTCGACCTCTCACCGGTGACCTTGTATTCGAAGACGGCCGCGGGGAAGATCCCAAAGACTGGGTGAACTACGTGGCGACGTTTCCGCAACGGTATGAGGAGAAGTATGGCTGAGAAGAATCGAGAACCGGGATCCGGGAGCCGCCTGCCGGCCGAAGCCTCGGCGAAGGCGGGAGAACCAGAAGACGGATGGCGTGGGATCTTCGCAGTGTTGCAGACACCGTTGCGCGAAGATGGATCGGCGGACGAGCGGTCCATGCGGCGGCAGGTCGACTTCTGCGCCGCCTGTGGGGGGCACGGTCTCGTATTCCCCGTCCTCGGAGCAGAGTTTCAGTACCTGGCCGAGTTCGAACGCCGGGATCTTCTCCGCGTTGTCGTCGACCAGAGCGCGGGCAACCTGCCCGTCGTCGCCGGCGTCGCAGGACCGTCGCGGGCCGTTGCTGCCCCCCTTGCCGCCGATGCGGCCGAAGCAGGAGCAAACGCTCCGATGCCTGCGGGCTCCCCATCTTCGTCCAGCACGCCAAACTCGTACCGATGGCTCCGGCGTTCCTCGTTCGTCTCCTCACTGAAATCGACAACGTCGCCTACATCAAAGAGGAACGCGACCCGAGCGCCCACAACATCAGCCAGGTCGCAAAGGAAATGGGCGACAAGTGCCGCGGCATCTTCGGTGGTGGACACGGACGTTGGATGCTATCGGAAATGGCTCGCGGGGCCACAGGCTTCATGCCTGCCGCGCAGAGTCTGGATATCTACGTCAAGATCTGGGACGCCTATCAGGCTGGCGAACACGCAGACGCCCGCAACCTCTTCAATCGTCATCTCCCACTCATCAATCTCATCATCCTGCTCGGTCTGCCGGTTTGCAAGGAGATGCTCGTCCGTCGAGGCGTCATCACGACGAACAAGATGCGAACCCCCGGTGCAAACCAACTCGACGAGGGCGATCATATCGAACTGACCCACATCCTCAACGACCTCGAAGAGCTCTACACCGTCTGAGCGAAACTCGAGGCCGCTCGATCAGTTTCACCTCCACACCTCTCACCCCAAACAATTCAACAAAGGAACTCGCTCGTGCCCAAAGTCCTCCTCCTTGGTGGCAAGGGACACATCGGCTCCGGACTGCGGACCTATCTCCCGCGTCTCGACGCTTCTTACGAAATCACCACGATTGATCTTCCGGATTCGGAGGACAAGGCCACACAGCCGGACGCCCAGCAGAATTTCATCGATTTCGACATCAATGAGGATCCTGGGCGGCTGTCCGACTGTGCAAAAGGCCAGAACCTCGTCGTCTATCTCGCGCGACGCAATCCCCACGAAGCGATGAACGCCATGACCGACCTCGTCTTCGAGACCCTCCTGGCACAGGATCGCGTTCCGATGATCGTTGGCGCCAGCTCCGTCCACGCCTGCGACGGTGCCTACAGTGTTCGAGAGGGGACCTGGGCCGACTGGGCGAACCGCGATTTCACGGCCTACGCGACGCCACCTGAGCGCATTCTCGCCACAATTCCGGCGTGCCCCACGAGTGACTACGGTCGTGAAAAGGCTCACGTCGAGGAGTGGTGCCAGAAGCTCGCCGAACAAGGTCACGACGCCGTCGCTGCACGCTGGGGCGGCATCAACATGAACAACGAGATGCACGAAGAACACGGCTACTTTGCTCTGTGGTGCCACCAGGAGGACGCCGCCCGATTCGTCCACGCCTGTTACACCTCGCACGTCAACAGGACGTTGCGAAGCGGCGCACACTACTTCGTCGTCTCCAACAACACCCACAACATCTTCGACATCGAGATTCCGAGGGAGGAGATCGGGTATTCCCCGGTGCATAATGCGGAGGTGTTTTACCAGGGGTGATGGGGAGGCTGCCAACGAAATCCAGCGACAAGCACAGCAAACCGGTGTTGGTGCCGATGATGTTGACCGTGACTGTATTGTGCCCGGCAGCGACACTGGGTATACCCCCGCTTCACTGCCGCCAACGACGTCTTCGATGATCAGGTTTTGGGTGGCGCCGAGCGAAGAAACACCCTCGTTGACTTGTCCTCGCGTTGATGCTCCATCCAGATTGATGCCGGTGGTATTGTGTTCCGCTTCCATCCAGGACCACCCCCGTGCTGCTGGCAAGGTCGTGAGATTGCCCTGGTCGAGTGTCGGCAGGCCCAAGGCGAGGGAGATTGTGTCCGGATTCTCGAGTGAGAAGACATCGGGGGACCGGGCACACGCGATATGGCTGCACTCATCGTAATGGCACGTCCACGATGAACTGATCCAGCAGCCACACGTGCTGAGGCTGTATGCGCCAGGCTGGAGGGCTAGTGGTCACCTGTCTGTGGCAGTTTGGGCATCAATTCGCGAATGGGCGCTGAGAAACAACGTCCATCTCTCCACCACAGAGTCTGCTGCCTGGAGAGATTCGCATTTTTGAGATTTGCATTCAGATTCGGGAACCTTTCTTCATCAGTCGACAAATCCGACAGTCGTGTACTTATATTGCACTTTGTGTTGTCGTAATCCATCACAGTCTCGATCGCGCTTCTGCCCTGTCTTCGTTCGTGCCCTTCGTGCCTTCTTGCTCCTTCGTGATCCCAATGTCTCGGCCACCTTCCAACCATCGACTCACCGTGATCTCTCACAGCGACCTCCCACCCACGATTCCTGACGTCAAGACGCTCGACGACCTACTTTCCGAACCAACCGACGAACTCGTCCAATCTATCACCGGCGTCGACGGCGATATCATCATCCTCGGAGTCGGCGGCAAGATCGGTCCTTCGATCGCCAGAATGGCCAAACGCGCGTCGGACGCGGCCGGCGTCGATCGCCGCGTTATCGGAGTCGCCCGGTTTAGTGATAAAAAGACGCAGGCGTATCTGACGGATCATGGGATTGAAACGATTCGCGCTGACCTGTTCGATCCACAGCAGCTCGGATCTCTCCCCGAAGCCCCGAACGTCATCTTTATGGTTGGCCGCAAGTTCGGCACGACAGGATCGGAGCCGTTCATGTGGGCCATCAACGCGTCGCTTCCGGCCCTGGTTTGTGAACGATTCCCCGACAGCCGGATCCTTGCCTTTTCCACGCTCTGTGTCTACCCGTTCGTCAGCCCGGAAACCGGTGGATCAACAGAGGCGGATCCGGCAGCCCCCGTCGGGGAATACGCCATGTCGACGCTTGCTCGTGAGCGTGTCTTCGAGCACCACTGCAACGTCTCCACGACGCCGACATCTCTGATCCGTTTGACCTACTCGGTTGAAATGCGATACGGCGTCCTCATCGACATTGCCCGCTGGGTCTGGCGCGGCGAACCCATCGACTTGTCCGTGGGCTATGTAAACGTCCTCTGGCAGGCTGACGCCAACGCCATGATTCTCCGATCTATAGAACACGCAACGGTTCCGGCCAGGATCTTCAACGTTGCCGGGTCGGGAGTCTTATCCGTGAAGAAGCTGGCCGAGAAGTTCGGTGAGAGGATGAAGAGGCAGGTTGTGTTCAGTGGCGATCCCGGGCCGGACGCCCTGCTGATCAACGGCGATGCCGCACGTGATGTTTTGGGGCAGCCACGCGTGGTAACCGATCAACTCGTCGAGTGGACTGCCGACTGGGTGATGAATGCCAGAGAGTATAACCGGAAACCGACCCGATTCGAAGTACGGGATGGGAAATTCTGAGGCTGGTTCACAATGTAGCCAGGTCTTGTCGAATTCGTCGAGATGGCGTACCTGTCCTGCCTCTTTAAGTCACAGAAAAAAGGATCTGGGGATGTTCAAAATCAAACAAAACTTCAACGATGAAGAATTCTACAACATCGCCGCGTGAACACTTGCCAGCTTTGAGAGTATCTCAGGACGAACAGAGTTACCCGACTTCGGATAAACCCAAGGAGGAACCATGAGACTCATCGTCATCGGAACCGAATACACGGGAAAGACCACGCTGCTCGATGAGATCCAGGCGTGGAGTAGAGACAAACTGGGGATTCATAACCATTTGGACGATCACTTCTCGATACCCGATCGCCAGATGCTGAGGTCGGAGGAACATCAGAAGATCATGGTTGGATTGCCCGGCGTATTGAAGGAGCGCTTCCAGCGCTTCCAGGTCGCCTACCACGTTCGCCTGATCAACAAATATGAAGACATCATTCTCGGCGGCTTTCACATCGAGGAAGTCGTCTACGGGCCGCGCTACTATTACCCTGAAATCGGACGTCTGGCCGAAACGCCCCGAGCGTGGGAAGAGGGCATGCCCAAAGACACGATCATGTGCCTTCTCACAGCCAGCTCGGACGTCATCAAGCAGCGGACGAAGGACGACCCACACGAATACCCGGTGGTCCCCGAATCCGACATCGAGGAGTGCCAGGCCGAATTCGAGCGTGAATACCGCCAGTGCTGGTTCCGACGCAGACTTCAGATCGACACATCAGAGCTTACGCCCGATCAGCTTCTGTCCCAGTTCCTGTCAGACGTCGTACCGCATCTGAATGAGAGGGATCTGGCCATTCGGAATGCGCGGGGTGTTTAAGATCAAAAACGCCACGGAGAGCACGGAGGACACGGAGGGAAGCCCGAATAAGCTGAAGAGCGGAAGTCATCACTTCACACGAGGGTGGATGGGACGCTTGGTCGAAGTTTGGTCGCTCCAATCGACTCCTATCAGCCAACCGGATCGACCATCGTGCCCCACTGCCCAGGACCGGAACGAGAGAGGATGAACATTCTGGTTACTGGCGCGAGTTCGGGCATTGGCGAGCATATCGCGGAATCGCTTGTATCAAGGGGTCACCGTGTCGTCCTGCAGGCGCGGCGCAAGGAGCGTCTTGAGGCGCTTGCCAAACGTTGCGAGGGTCGGGCGGTCATCTCCGGCGGCGATGTCGGTGTCTGGGACGACTGTGTAGCAGCGGTCGACGCCGGTGTGACGGCATTCGGTCACCTCGACGCGCTGATCAACGCCGCAGGTTTTTGGGTCGACAGGTCTCTCAGTGAAGTCGCACCAGAAGATCTGGCCCGTTTTGTACAAACCGACGTCCAGGGCGCACTCCAGATGACGCGCGCCATCCTGCCCCACCTCGAATCGCGTGACCACAGCCGGATCATTCACATCAACGGCATCCAGGGCTACGTACGTCAGCGGCCACCTGTTCTCTACACAGCCGTGGAATCGGCCGTGCGCGGTCTGTGTGAGAGCCTCCGGTGGGAGGCCGCTTCGCACGGCATTCACGTCACCCTCCTCACACTTGGACTCATTGCGAACGCGGAAGATCCCGAGCCGTCAAAAAACAAACTCTGGGTCGACGACCAGCGCGATCGCCTCAGTCGAAAGGAAGTCGCTGACGCCGTTCACTTCGTTCTCAATCAGCCATCCGGCGTCTGTGTCGATGAGCTCATCCTGACGCCGCTCGGGCAGCGCTGGAAATGGGGATGAGAGACTCTTAGGGAATTCTAGGAAACTGGAGATACTCAATGTCATTTGGATTATTTGGATTGATTCATTACAACCAGCCGGACCTCGATGGCCTCGATGCGTTTCTTGACTTCGCCAAAGAAGCGGGATTCGATGCGATCGAGTTATTTCTCCGGGACTATTGGCCGGAAGGTGACGACTCCCCCGAGACGCACGCCGAGGCTATGCGTTCGAAGATCGATGCGGCCGGACTCGCCGTCTGCGCCATCACGGGCGCGAACGACTTCGTCCAACTCGACGAGTCAGAGATCCAGCGCGAAGTGAACCGGATGGAGCGCGTTTGCGCACTCGCCAAAATCCTCGGCACCCAGATCATCCGGACGGAAGGTGGGCAACCCAAGGACAGGGTCCCCGAAGAACAACACGTCGAGGCGATGGCGGAATGTCTCAAGCGCTGTGTCCCTTTCATCGAAAGAGACGAAATCTATCTCGCGGTGGACAACCACGGCCTTGTCACGAACGATGCGGATCTCCAGGTTCGCCTTCTCGAGGCTGTCAATTCACCTTTCGTCTGCGCCACGTTGGATACCATGAACTATCGGTGGGCGGGCCACGACCTCGCTACCGTCGAGCGCTACTACACGACCATCGCACCCTACGTCCGACACGTGCATATCAAAGACGGTGTCGGGACGCGGGGCTCCTACGAGGGCAGGGTCACCGGTGACGGGGAGATCAACGTCCCGGCGGCCATCGCCGCACTCAAACAGGTGGGGTTCAGCGGGACGTGGTGCATCGAGTACGAGGGCAAGGAGGGGTCGGTTGGCTATGCGAAGTGTCTGGAGAGGTTGAGGGATCTGGTGTAAAGCGAGACAGCTACTGAGAACACGCCTTCGCCGAGGCTTCGACGGGGAGGACTCACCTATCCAGACAACGACCCAGAGATGCCCGTCAACGCCATACCCGTTCAAGTTCGCGCCGGTGCAGCTGTGCTGTTCGATCGAAGGCTGTGGCACTCGGCGAGCCCGAACATCCTTGATCGAACCCGCAAAGTCCTCTTCTATGGCTACGCGTATCGCTGGATCCGACCGAAGTGCGTGATGGAGGTTGACGATCTCCTCGAAGCTTGTAACCCAATCAGGCAACAACTCCTGGGAGCTTTGACAGACAGTGGAGACCGCAACAGTTGTTGCAGCGAGACTTCGCAGTAGAACTACCACATTGCCACGCCTGCTCCCCTGTTCGCCCGCTCGACCGGGCACCGAAACTGGATGGGACAAAGGAGAAATCCATAATGAGCAACGTGCTGTCAGTCGGTGTGATCGGGGCGGGTGGAATCGCGCGATCGCACATGAAGGCGATCGCGGAGAACGAGAACATCCGAATGGTCGCGGTGATGGATATCGATGAAGGGCGGGTGGCCGAGGCCGCAGATGAGTTCAGGGCCAAACCCTACACGGATCTGGATGCGCTGCTATCCGATCCAGAGATCGACGCGGTGCACGTGTGTACGCCCCACAATCAGCACGCAGACCAGACCGTTGCCGCAGCCCAGGCCGGCAAACACGTACTGGTTGAAAAGCCGATGGCACTGACCGTCGAGGACTGCGACCGAATGATCGAAGCCTGCGAAGCGGCCGAACGGACACTCATGGTCGGGCAGGTCATCCGCCATTACCCCGTCAGCCGAAAGGTCAAGCAACTCATTGCCGATGGCGTCATCGGCGATGTGGGGCATCTCCTTCGCCGACGTTTGAGCAATTTTAATCCATCAGCCGAATTGGGCGGCATACGACATTGGTACATGGACCCGGAAATCGGCGGGAACTGCGTGCTCTACTGTTTTGGCCCACACGAATACGATCTCCTCCATTGGTACATGGACTCGCCGGTCGTTCAGGTTTACGCGCAGGGCAACGAGAGCACCGAGCCCTATCGCGGTCAGAAAGACTCTTACACCGCAATGATGAATCACGACAATGGTGCCGTCAGTGTGCTGTCACAGTCGGTCGCCTGTCACAAGGGCACGAACGATCAGGTCATCATCGGCAGCAAGGGATCGATGACGTTCACGCATCGCCAACTGACGTTGAATGGCGAAGAGGTCGCGATCGACGAGCCTCGCGAGGGCATGCGCAACCAGATTCGCGAATTCGCTGACTGCTGTCTCAAGGGAACAGTACCCGATGCAAACGGCCGATCGGTGCGTCATACGATGGCTGTGATCGAGGCATCCAAGCAGAGCGCAGAACGGGGTGTGCCGGTGCAGGTTTCGGAGTTCGATTAAGCTGAACGGGGGAGCCCACCTTGGCGTAGTTATTGTAGAGCCGATACAGTCGCAGCATCTATCGAACACGAAGCCATTGTCACGCCTGCTCGCCTGCTCAATCATCACAACCTTATGCCACGAACTAAACTGCCGACGTGTGATCCCGACCTGAAGGCGCCGCCTGAATTAGTGTGTGCGGTGCAGCAGGCAGATGTCAAAGCAACGCGAGCGCTACTCGAGAAAGACCCCCACCTCGTGTGGGCGGATCATCTGATTCACTGGGACTGTCGCGTGCCTGGGTATCAGGGCCACGGAGGCTCGATTCCTGCGGAGGAAGCCAAACAAGATCAGCGTGTGGAAATCATCCGAATCTTCCTCGCACACGGGGCCGACCCGTCCATGAGAAACAAGCGCAAGGTCACACCGTTACACATGTCATCACGGTTTGGCCTCAGAGATGTGGCTGAAGCCCTGTTGGAAGGTGGCGCGGATCCGAATGCGACCGATGAGGTTCGGGAGACACCGCTGTATCGCGCGGTGAATCTTGGATACGCAGATGTCACGAAGGTCCTGCTCGAACACAGGGCAGATCCAAACGTCGACAATCGAAAAGGCCACACGACCCTTCACCGAGCGGTGATCCGAGGGAAAGTTGCGATCGTCCCCCTTCTGCTCGAGCACGGAGCAGCC
>Ga0310124_10001341_pt1 | contig 17170 bp, 11 predicted proteins | sample CB11b_AW_Bot5_MG_FD_203507 | JGI IMG/M metagenome (GOLD analysis project Ga0310124, IMG submission 203507) | Marine microbial communities from Western Arctic Ocean, Canada - CB11b_AW_Bot5 | ecosystem: Environmental > Aquatic > Marine > Oceanic | place: Canada: Western Arctic Ocean | collected... | reverse complement strand
TCCAGGTGCCCATGGTGCCCTCGGACTGTACCCCGCTGTTGTAACGGATGATCACCGAGCGCCGCTGATGCTCAGCCACCCACGGGAGAGCGCCGTGCATGAGGCATTCGCAGAACAGAACACCATCCCCCGCCTTGGCCACGATATGTGCGATGCGGTCCTGGTGCGCCTCGTACAGCCGGATATCATCCGGGCAGGCATAGTTCGACTTGTGGCTGCCAGGCAGACAGGCGAAGCCACCGTCCTCGGGCCCAACGTCGGAGAGTTGCACGGCAACGTTGGTCATGCCGGTGAACATGCGACCATTGCGATACAGAAAACCGCGTGACCGATCATGAGGCTCCCCCCCTTCGTGAAACCAGAAGCCCTCGGCCCCCTTGTCCATGGTGATGATTCCCAGGCCCTCGAGACGAAACCCCGGCCCACACACCTCCTGCAGCAATCTGGCACTGTTCGGGTGGGCGATCATCTGCCGGAAAGGATCGCAGTGCGGCTTGTCCCAACTCAGCATGCCACCCAGGTCACCGCGCCCCTTGCCAGCGGCCAGACTCTGCGAACCGCGGGCCAGATCGTTGGGCCGCGGCGTGATCTGATCCGCGTGGGCATCGATGGCCGCGTTGGCTGCCGATACTTCGTCCGATGACAGCATCCCTTCGATCACGACGTAGCCGTGTACGTCAAAGAGGTACTTCTCCGTGTCGGTCATTGCTGCTCTGCTCATGGTTTCCCTTCCTGTTTCGGAAAACATAAATAATAAGGAGTTTACACTGGCCTCGCTGAGCCGGGCGATCCCCTCCAAAGGCGCAGCGATAGCCACCGCACCGTTGTGGGCGCACAGGGCGACTGCGAGTAGAAGGAAGAGAAGGACCGCTCCGCTTTGCATTGCCAGAACGATATGCCGACCGTGACGCGATCCTTGACGCTGCCCCAGCTGGCCCTAAACGGTGGGTCAGTGTGATCCTTCACACACGACGGAGCCTCCTGTGATCTGACAAGAAGGGCAAGAACAGATTGATCCCCTAGAGCCCGAGCGTATATATTGTAAGCCCTGCAAATCAGCCCGTCGCAACCAACAACCAACTTCCTACCGGAGGCAGACCTGATGGCCGTAAACAACGCAAGTGCCGTTTGGAACGGTACCCTGAAAGAGGGTAACGGCACCATGAAGCTGGGCAGCGAACCCAATGAGTTCCCATTTACATTTTCTTCTCGCTTCGAAGACGGCAAAGAAACCAATCCTGAAGAACTGATCGGCGCCGCCCATGCCGGCTGTTTCTCCATGTTCCTGTCAGCCGTACTGAGTGGCGACGACTTTCCCCCGAATCGAATCAGCACCAGTGCGACCGTTCATTTGGGCGATGGGCCAACCATCACGACAATTGAACTGCAAACCGAGGCAGACGTCCCCAACATCGATGACGCCAAGTTTCAGGAGTTCGTGTCGAATGCCAAAGAGAATTGTCCGGTCTCTAAGGCGTTAGCCGCCGTTGCTGAAATCGTCGTAACCGCCAAATTGGTATAGCCTCTGGCAACGCCGACTGCAATACAACAAGGGGTTGCGAGGATTATTGGAATCCTCGTAACCCCTTGTTCATCAATACCACGCCATCGACCGCTTCCTCTGTTTGGGAAGCCGTACGACACCGCACCCACTCTTATCTATTGCCTCCCGAGCGACCGTTGGCTATCCTCTGCCTTCATGAATTTTTCTGACATCCTCAGCACCGAAGTTATCGCCGGGATCATGGTCGCCGGTGCACTGCTCATGGGAGTGCTCTCGATGCTGATGTTCTCGCGGACGGCGGCTGAAATGACGCCGAAGCTGCAGTAGCTGGAAGCAAGCCTCAGAAGGATCCGAGACGGTATGGCCAGCAAGAAAATGGGCTTCGACTGACCACCATCCTGCCTCTACCCCAGACGATAGAAACGCGTCGCCGTACCACGCATCAGAGCATCCCGCTCGCCGACGCTCGCCCCCGAGGTTAACTCCCCCACCGTCTCAATCCATCGACCGTAATCTACGGCCTGCGTCGACACCGGCCAGTCACTGCCAAACATCACCCTGGAAAAGCCGAAGGCATCAATGACGGTCTCTGCATAGGGACGCAGATCGTCGATCGTCCACGAAGAAAAATCGGCCTCCGTCGTCATCCCGGAGAGTTTGCAGTACACGTGGTCCATCGCCGCCAGTTCCTGAATCTGCTGGCGCCACGGATCAAGTCGGCCGCCGCGGATGTCTGGCTTGCCGATGTGGTCGAGAACGAGGGGTGTATCAGGTACCTGACGTGCCAGTTCGATCACAGCAGAAAGCTGGTGGTGGTAGATGCACAGATCGAAGGAGAAACCGGCCGCACCGAGCCGCCTGACCCCCCCTATGACCTGCTCGCGGGCGGCAAACCCGTCATCCTCTTCGCCCTGGATCAGGCGCCGGAACCCCTTCAGTCGTGGGTTGTCGCCCTGCTTTTCGAGAAACGCTTCAAGGTCCTCTTGCCGCTCGACTGGTGCCCAGCCGACGACAGCCGTCACCGGTCCCGCGCCGTCTGCCATCGATAGCAGCCAGTTCGTTTCCTGCAACGCCCACTGCTCATCGACATCCGCCTGCACATGTACAGACTGGACAACGCCGCTACTGGCGATCACACTTTCGTAGTCGTGCAACAGGTAGTCGCGATCGATCGCCGGTGCCTGCTGCAGCCAGCTGTAACGGAATCGACCCCGATCCCATAAGTGGTGGTGGGCATCAACGATATCCACAGTCCAAAATCCTTCCCGTGACGAGGCATCCCGTGTCTGTTGTCGATCTGCCGGTGATGAACGCCGCACTCAACACGACCAGCACGGTGCTGTTGCTGCTCGGTTATGTCGCCATCCGCAGAGTGAGCGTAGCAAGCACCAGTGGCTGATGATTGCCGTCGTCGTGACGTCGGCACTGTTTCTCGGATCCTACCTCGTATATCACGCCAACGTCGGCTCCGTTCCGTACCCTCTCCACGACTGGACGCGTGTCCTGTACTTCACCATCCTGGTGCCGCACATCCTGCTGGCGGCGTTGATGGTACCCTTTATCATCGCCGCTCTTTATCCGGCTGCACGGGGGCGGTTCGACCGCCATGCCCGTCTCACCCGCTGGGTGTGGCCCGTGTGGATGTTCGTCTCGGTCAGCGGCGTCACGATTTACTGGCTGTTGTATCACCACGCCGGTGCGGTGGCCGCCACTGTGGCGGGCTGAATCTGACCGCCCCAACCTGCATCGTCAAGTTACGCGCCACGACAACGGGCCGCGTCCCGAAAAGAGACGCGGACCACACTTGCTCGCATGCCACTCACAGCCCTGCTGCCAGCCTCAGGTGCACGATGCGACCATTGCCGTACTTGAGCTACACAGCCTGCCCGGCGGCCGTGTCGATCCCTGGATGGTCGACGGATTGATCTGATGGCGATTTCGCTCTCTGATACAGGCCGCTGAGTCCTGCAATCATCGAGGACGGCGTCGATGAGATAGAGGATGATGCACCCCGCCGCGTTGCCCCCTCAACCCGTCGTTGCACCGCTTCTTTCTCGAGCTCTTCCGGCGCTGACGGATCTGCCCAGCGACACATTTTCGTCCATGGGTTGACAGGGATCGGCACCCCCGGTAATCTGTCGATTACGGCACGTCCCCACCGTGCCCCCCATCCGTGCCCCGTCTCCCTGGCACAACCCCGCAACCGTTGGTAAATGTGCACGTGACACGTTCCGCTTTTCTGGTCCGCGTTGCGGCCGTCGTCGTTTTGACACTCGCCGTCCCCATCGTCGGCTTCTGGCTGTACGCCCATCACCTCGACAGCCCCACACAGGTGGCGCAGCGACAGGTGCGCATCGAAGAGGGCATGAGTGCCCGCGCCATCGGCTCACGCCTGGAGGCACTCGGAATCATCCACAGCGGACGCTGGTTTGAGCTTAGTGCCCGGTGGCGCGGTGTCGCTGCTCGTCTGGAGGCGGGCAACTACCAACTCGACGGCCATCGACCCACGGGGCTCATAATCGACGATCTGCTGGAGGCGCCTCTGGAGTTGGTGCGCGTCACCCTGCCAGAGGGGTTGACCCGTCAGCAGACGGCAGCGCTGCTGGACCAGGCAGGTCTGGCGGATTCGGCTCGTTTCATCGCCGTCACTCAACAAGAAACGCTGATCCGTGAACTCGGTGTCGCCGCACCGACGCTCGAAGGGTATCTGTTCCCCGAAACCTACCTGTTCCCACAGGATGTGAGCGAAGAGCAACTCGCACGGCAAATGGTGGCGCAGTTCTTCGAGATATTTACCGACAGCGACTTTGACCGACTCAGCGACGTCGGCCTATCGCTGCATCAGGCGGTGACGCTGGGCTCCATCGTCGAACTGGAGGCCGTTGCCGCCGTGGAGCGTCCCCTCATCGCCGCCATCTTTCTACGCCGGTTGAGTCTCAAACGCCGGCTCGAATCCTGTGCCACCGTCGAGTTCGCTCTCGGTGTACACAAAGCGCACCTGACCAACGAAGACCTGAAAGTGAAGTCACCATACAACACCTATCGACATCGCGGGTTGCCACCCGGACCTATCGGCAATCCGGGTGCCGCATCCCTCCATGCCACGTTACATCCTGTGGCGTCCACCGAGTATCTCTATTTCGTCTCCCGCGGCGACGGCACGCATATCTTCAGCCGCACCAACTCCGAACACGTGGTCGCCAAACGTGACGTTCGCCGCCAGCGCCAGGCCCGGGCGGCGGCAGCTGCTGCTGGAGCCAATTGATGGCAGATGAAACAAGCCTGAACCCCGAACAGGGCGCCGCCGTCGAGCAGACCTCCGGCCCCCTGCTCGTGCTCGCCGGCGCCGGCTCAGGCAAGACGCGGGTCTTGACGCAGCGTATCGCACATCTCATCGACCACGCCGACGTGGCGCCATGGAACATCCTTGCCGTGACCTTCACCAACAAGGCTGCGGGCGAAATGCGCGAACGTATCGAATATCTCGTCGGCGACGAGGCGGCAGGGCGCTTGTGGATTGGCACATTCCATTCCGTCTGTGCTCGACTGCTGCGTTACGAGTCGAAGGCTTTCGGCCTGCATTCCGACTTCACCATCTACGACACCGACGACTGCCGGGCTCTGCTACGCAGACTGCTCGTCGCCCTCGACCTCTCGGAGCAGGACTTTCCCATCCGTCAGGTTCATGGCGAGATCAGCCGCGCCAAGAATGCGATGATCGATGTCCCCACCTTCGCCGGCAGGGCCGCGCACAATCCGCACAAACGGCGAATCGCCGACATCTACGATGCCTACGAGAAGGGCCTGCGCGCCAACAACGCCTTCGACTTCGACGATCTCATCGTCGAACCCGTACGCTTGCTACAGCGATTTCCCGAGGTACTGGAAAAGTGTCGGCGACGCTGGAAACACATCCTCGTCGATGAGTATCAGGACACGAATCGACCCCAGTATCTACTCACCAAACTGCTCGCCGCCGAACATCGCAACCTCTGCGTCGTCGGCGACGACGACCAGTCGATTTACCAGTTTCGCGGTGCCGACATCCGCAACATTCTCGACTTCGAAAAAGACTACCCCGAGGCCGTCGTCGTGCGCCTGGAGCAGAACTACCGTTCCACCGGCCGGATTCTGGCCGCAGCCAATGCCGTCATCGACAACAACGTCGACCGCAAGGGTAAGAATCTCTGGACCGCCCTTGGTGAGGGTGATCTGCTGCAGGTCGCCGAATGTGGCGACGATCGCGGCGAGGCACGGCACGTCGTCGCCCAGATCCGTCAGTTGTGCAGTCAGCACGACTACACGCTGGCCGACGCCGCGATCCTGTATCGTACAAATGCGCAGTCGCGGGTCCTGGAAGAGGAACTCCGTCGCCGCAAGATGCCTTACATCATCGTCGGTGGTACCCGTTTCTACGAGCGCAAAGAGATCAAGGATGTTCTCGCCTACCTGCGCCTGCTGGTAAATCCAGCCGACGATGTTGGCCTGCTTCGCGTCATCAACGCACCCAAGCGTGGCATCGGCGACACGACGGTCGAGAAGATCGCCCTCTTCGCGCGGCAGACGCACACCGACCTGCTGCAGGCAGCTCTGCACGCCGGCGAGGTCCCCGGCCTTGCCGCCCGTGCCGTGAAAGCCGTAGCCACATTCGGCGAGTTGATGACAGGCCTGGCGCAGCAGATCCACGAAGGCGGCCTCAGTCTGCCCGAACTGGCACAGGAGGTGCTCGACCGCAGCGGTTACCTCGAGGCATTGCGCGAACTCGACATACCCGAGGCGGATAGCCGTATTGACAACCTCGGTGAGCTCGTCAACAGCATGTCTGAATTCTCCGGTCGATACGAAGGCGAGGGCATCGGTCTCAGCCAGTTTCTCGAAGACGTCGCCCTGATGAGTTCGGAAGACGAAGCGATGGCCGGGGCCGCTGGCGGCACGCTGACGATGATGACCTTGCACAGCGCCAAAGGCCTCGAGTATCCCATCGTCGCCATCTGTGGTATGGAGGAGGAGATTTTTCCCACCCAGCGCGCCATCGAGGAGAGCCGCAGCCAACCACGGGCCATCGAGGAAGAACGACGCCTCTGTTACGTGGGCATTACGCGTGCGCGTCGCCATCTGCTGATAAGTTATGCGCGCTGGCGCTACCTCTTCGGCCAGGGCCGGGAGATGTTGCCGTCACGATTCCTCGAAGAACTCCCCAAAGAGCTCGTGGAAAACGTGCAGGTCCAGGCTGAGTTGGCTTGGGGCTCCCCTGCCGGTGCCGACAGAGGAGTGCGACGCCAGGCCGGCGGTCGTCAAGGTGCCAACCGCCAGGGCACCGGTCGCCAAGGGGGCGGGCAGTCCTCACCGGCAAAACAAATTCCAAAGCCGAAGGCGCCGACAGGCGTGCACTATGTCGCGGACGAGGATTCGGGTCTGCAGATGCAATTTCCCGGCGCCGGCGATGGCACCGGGGGCGACGATCTACTTGGTGTCGGTCGCTGGGTGCAGCATCCAGCCTGGGGTCGAGGTCAGATCGTCGCTCGCGAGGGAGACGGGGATAAGACGAAACTATCCATCCGTTTTGGGGCAACGACGAAACGAGTCGTGGCAGCCTATGCACAGTTGCAGCCCATCTGACAGAGCGTTCGTCTCGAGGATTTCGGTTGCGTCCGATCGGGGCTGCCTGTAGTTTCTATCCAACTAAGATCTCGACCCCATCTCCTTCTGCCACAGGCTTTTCAGTCCGCCGTGACGACCGCCATTCAGCTCCTGGACGAGTCCGTCCTGCCCATCCCATCGGTTGCTGGTACGGTGCCACTACGTATCGCCATACAGCATATCGGGTGTAAGCTGAATCAGTACGAAGCCGAGGCCTTCCGCGCCGATTTTCAGGGCCGTGGATATGAGGTCGTCCCCTTCGACACCGACGCCGACGTCTATGTCGTCAACACCTGCACCGTCACCGGCTCGGGTGACTCCGATTCCCGTCGTGCCGTGCGCCGTGCCCGACGGCAACAACCGGAGGCCATGGTCGTGGCCACTGGTTGTTACGCCCAACGCCGCCCGGGGGAGCTCGCCGACGCGGGCGCCAGCATCGTCATCGGCAATGGCGACAAAGCTGGTCTCGTCGAGCACGTCGTCGAGCGCCTTGCAGGACAGACACTCTCGCCCTTGCCAATGTATGGTGCCCCCGAATCGCCGATAGCGACTTCGCCCCGCCCCCCACGGACCGAACGATTTCTGCAGATCGACAGGGTCGTGGATGGCGGCCGCACACGCGGCACGCTGCAGATTCAGGATGGCTGCGACGAGCACTGCACGTATTGTATCATTCCCACCGTGCGTGGTGCCGGTGTCAGTCGTCCGGTGGCGGAGGTCCTGGCGCAGGCGGAAAAGATGGTGGCAGCCGGCTATCGCGAACTCGCCCTCACGGGTGTGCATTCCGGCAGCTACGGATACGACTACGATGAGCAGAATGCACTCGTCGACTTGCTGCGTCAGTTGGAGCGGATCGACAATCTCGAACGCATCCGTCTCAACTCGGTAGAGCCCGGATACGTCTCCGATGAGCTCATCGACTATGCCACGACCTCACGCCACTTCTGTCGGCATTTCCACATCCCACTACAGAGCGGTCATGACGGCACGTTGCGGCGCATGGGTCGCCGCTACTCCACAGCCGAATACGCCGATCGCGTACGACAGATCGCCGCGGCCATTCCCGGTTGCGCCCTCGGCGCCGACGTCATGGTCGGCTTCCCCGGCGAGACCGACGAAGACCACGAGTCGACGCGCCATTTCCTCGAAGAGATGCCACTGACCTACCTGCACGTCTTCTCCTATTCCTTGCGCGATGGCACCCCCGCCGAACGGCTGTCCGGGCAAACACCCCATGCGTTGAAGAAGAGTCGGGCACGGGAGTTGATCGACCTCGGATTGGCCAAGCGTCTGGACTTTCACCGGGCGCAGATCGGCTCTCAGGTGCAGGTCTTGATGGAGGAGATCACCAACGATGGCCTCGCCACGGGTCTGACGGACAACTATCTGCGCGTGCGTTACGAATCCGGACCCCACTCAGCCTCGAATCGCTTCGATACCGTCCTGGTGACACAGGCGCGGGAAGATGTCCTGTTCGGCGAAGTGGTGCTGCAGACATGAGCGATATCCTCATGGAACTGCCCCTCGTGGACGGCATCGAACCGGCGCCACATACCACTTCGGCACGCAAGACTGCGACGCCTGCCCGTTCGGTATACGTCGAGACCTACGGGTGCCAGATGAACGTCGCCGACAGCGAGACGGTGACCTCCATTCTCGGTAACGCCGGCTTCCACCTCGTCGGTACACCGGAAGAGGCGGATATCATCCTGATCAACACCTGCGCCGTGCGTGAAAAAGCCGAGGAGCGCGTCATCGGGCGTGCCAGTCAACTCAACGGCCTGCGCAGAGCACGCCCAGATCTGACGTTGGGTATCCTCGGCTGCATGGCCCAGCACCTGGCGACGAGCTTGCCCACACGGGCCCCATGGGTCGATCTCGTGGCCGGCCCCGACTCTTATGCCCGCTTGCCTGAACTGCTGGCACAGACGGCAGACGAGGCCCTGCTCGACACGCGCTTGAGTCGCAGCGAAAACTACATCGGTATCGATCCCCAGCGGCAACGCGACTCGACCAACGCCTGGGTCACCATCATCCGTGGCTGTGACAAGTTCTGCACCTTCTGCATTGTGCCCTATGTTCGCGGCCGTGAACGCAGCCTGCCGGCCGAGGAAATCCTGCGCCAGGTGCAGACTCTGGCCACCGAGGGTTTCCGCGAGGTCACCCTTCTGGGTCAGACGGTCAACTCGTACAACGATGGTGTCACGAACTTCGCCTCCCTGTTGCGCCGGGTCGCGGCGGTGGACGGCATCGAGCGTGTGCGCTTCACCTCCCCGTACCCTGTGGACTTTACCGACGACGTCATCGCTGCCATGGCCGAGACAGAGCAGGTCTGTGCATCGCTGCATCTGCCCGTGCAGTCCGGTTCGGAGGCGCAGTTGGCGGCCATGCGACGCGGGTATACGGTGGCTCGTTATCGAGCGTTGGTCAGCGAGCTGCGGGCAACGATTCCTGATCTGGCTCTGACCACCGATATCATCACCGGATTCTGTGGTGAGACGGATCAGGACTTTCAGCAGACCTTCGACCTCATGCAGGAACTGCGCTTCGATTCCGCCTTCATGTTCAAGTATTCGGAGCGCTCCGGGACCCACGCGGCGCGCGCCATGCCGGACGATATACCGGAGGCTGTGAAGAAGGAGCGACTACAGCGGGTGATCGAACTTCAGGAAGAGATCTCGCGCCAGATCAACGCCGACGCCGTAGGCTCTCAGGTCGAGGTCCTGGTACAGGGGGAGAGCAAGCGACGGGCAAAGGATGGTTCCGTGACCTATTATGGTCGCACGCCACAGAATAAGGTCACCGTCTTCCCACAGCCCGTACCTGCAAATCGCATCATCTCCGTCGCCATCGACCGGACCACGTCGCATACCTTGTTCGGGTCTGTCGTCCCGCCTGAATAAAGCTAGCAGCACCGCGCCCTACACTTGCTCCTGCTCCTTGAGCAACGACTCTCCACCCTCCTCATAGTCCTCATCCACATCGAGCCCGGTGGGTGTGTCTCGACCTCTTTCACAATACGATCGGTACGGGCAGTGGCGGCAGGCGTCGAGATCGGTGGTGCGTTCGAAACCGTCCTCATCCCGCAGCAGTCGCGCCTCGATATCGGCTACCGCCCTGGCGATCCGTTCCTCAGCCGCCTCATGCGAGGCCTGATCGTACTCGAGCAGCAACGGCGCCTGCGGTGCCTCTGCCTGCCAGTAGGTGAAGCCCACATCCTCCGGGGCGACGGCGCGGCCATCGGTCGTCAATTGCGAGGACGCTTCGACGGCGACAAATCGGTACACCGTGGTCTGCCAGCTACGCTCCAGACGCGTGGCTTGTTGTGGCGTGCCCGTTTTCCAGTCGACGATGTGGAGATGGATGCCCGCCTCGGTCTGCGCCACAATGAGCCGATCGAAACGGGCCACGAGAGGGTGCCCCCCCACAGGCACCATCCATTCGATCTCGGTATAGACCTCGCCTGAGGGCTGAGGAGGGGGATGCGAAATGGCACTCTCCCACCAGCGCTCCAGGTCGCTGTCCCCCGTCTCTCGCACCAGCGCCTCAACGTCCATGCCGAGGGCGGCCTGCTGGATGAACAGATGCAATTCTTCGCCACGACGCAGGGAACGCTCCCATGCCTGCTCAGATCCGGTGATGGGCGCCGGCCACTCGAGTCGTCGGACAAAACGTAGATAGAATCGTCGTGGGCAACGAGCGAAGGAGGCCAGGGCGCTTTGACTCAACTGCAGCAAATCCATCACGACGACGCCTTGCGGTTGTCGAGGAGTGTCCGCAGACGATGAAAAACCATCGCATCCGGTACCCGACGAGAGCGCTGGCCGACAGGAACCTGCTGGCTAAAGCTGACGGAGAGATACCGTCGTGCCCGCGTGATCGCCACGTAGAGTAACCGCAGTCGTTCGCTGATGTACTCTACTTGCCCCGCTCTGGCGGTGGCGCCTGCCGTCGAGCCCGCGTCGATGAGCGCCGTCAGCTGGCTCCGAGCCAGTTCCGCCGGATCGCCACCCAGGTGCTGCTGATAGCCGCGAAAATAGTCCTCCGTCGTCCCGGGAAACTCAACCCCGTCGATGCTGACGAGATAGACGAGATCCCATTCCATGCCCTTCGCCTTATGCATCGTCGTCACCGTCAGTTGCCCGGGTCGTGGTTCGTAGGCGGCGTCCCCCTCGCCACCGAGGACTTCACGCGCCGCATCGGCACGCTTCAAGTCCACTGCCAGTTCCGGCAGGCGCCAGGCGGGATTCTGGTCGTGGCGACGACGGAGAAATTGTGCGACCCGGTGGGCTCTGGCCAGGTCCTCTCCCGCAAACAGATCATGGGCGATGGCCAACACGAGCTGATCGACCGGAAAGCGGGCCGCCGACACCCAGCGTCGCACCCGCACCGCCAATTCTTCGATGGGAGCCAGGTCCGCATCACGCAGGGCCTGTACGGGGGGAAAGGCGTCAGCAAGGGTGACCCCGCTCTCGGGGTAGAACAGACTTTCAGGCCGATAGCAACTGCGAACCAACGGTACGAGCTCCTCTACTGGCGACGGTTGTGGTTGCTTTCCTGGTTCATCGATCGACGCTGGATGGGTCGCCCGGAAGGCTTCTGCCAGCCCCCGTGAACTGAGTGGGTCGGCGACGGCGGCCAGGACGGCGACCAGGGTGTCGACGACGGTGCGTGCCCGCCGCGAACTCTGCAGACGTTCATCGAAAGAGACCTCCTGGGCCCTCAGGATGTCAGCCAGCTCAAAGCCGAGTCGGTTCGTCGGCACCAGAACGGCGAGGGTGCATTCGGGCTGACTCTGTGCAAACCGACCCGCGCGCCTTGCCACATCCAGCAGTTCTTCGTCGCGATGTTCGTAGCCGCGCAGTGCGATGCCACTCGCTTCGGCGGAGGGATTCTGCTGCGGATCCCCGGCGGCGGTGGCGATCATGTGTTGTCTTCGGAACGCACTGGCGCGCACCTCGACGACGGGATAGGCGTCACAGACCCAGTCCACCAGGTCATTGGCGAGGGCCATCACCGGGGGAGCACAACGACCCGAGATCTGCATCTCCAGGCCGGTGACGTCCTCGCGATCCAGAAAGCGTCGCAGAAAGCGCGGATCCGCCGAGGTGAAGGTGCTCGTAATTGACTGGTTGGGATCCCCCACCCGGATCCAGTGCCCACGATCAGAGGTGAGCCGACCGAGCAACTCCTCCTGCAGGGGCACGCTGTCCTGCGCTTCATCTTCCAGCACGACTGGCCAACGTTCGTTGAGTCGAGTCGACAGATCAGGATGCGATTCGAGCAGATCGACGGCGAGCCGCACCATGTCGTTGAAGTCGATACCTGCTGAGGTTTCGACGAGCAACTGGTAGCGCCGGAAGATCTCTGCGCCGATGCGCAGGTAGAGCATACCGGGCAGTTCGGGTGACGGGTCCCCACTCTGTCGGGCTGCCGTCAGAGCCAGGAGCAAGCCATCCGCATCCAGACGGCGATTCTTGGCCGCCGCAATACAGGTACGCGCCAGGCCGGCAGCAATGCGTCGCCAGCTCTCTTCCCAAACGGGGTCGTAGGTACTGTCGTCCCCGGGTGCCAGACGACCCCAGGTCGGCGTATTTTCCGCATTCCATTCGGCGACGGCACGATCGATGAGTTCACGCTGCGAACGTTCATCGAGGACGCGAAAGTCGGAGGACGTGCCAGCGTGACCGGGCCACATCTGCACGATGCCGTAGGCCAGACCGTGAAGGGTGCGCACCGCATAACCGCTTGGTGGCAGCGACTGCTGCGACAACTGACGCGCAATGCGATGCCGGAGCGACTCCGCCGCCGCATTCTGATAGGTGACGACGAGGACCTCGCCACTCTCACCAAGCGGACCTTCGCCGACAAATCGTGCACCGAGAAGGCGTGCCGCCAGAGCCGCGATGGTGGTCGTCTTGCCACTGCCGGGCACGGCGGCGACTCCCATTCGACCCGCCGTATACTCGAGAATCTCGCGCTGACCGGGACGGGGTTCGAAGGCTGCAGGGGCAGACTCGGTCAAGACGACACCTGCTGCGGGTCCAATGGACCCAGCAGATGGGATGCTGCACGCAGCAGGGGTGAATCACCAGCCGGCGCTCCGCCGACGCCTCCATCTGCCTCACTCCAGCATAGGTAGACGCTGCCGGAGGCACGACTGCACAGCCCGCGAACGAGACGGGCCAGAACACGGTTGCGTGTGGTGAAGTCGACGGCATCCGTCCAGCGCCCATCCTGGGGCCAGCTGCGGGAAAGCACGTGGGGATTCGTCAACGGCTGATGCGGCGGCTCCCACCAGCTGATAGAGCCCACATCAAGCCAGAACTGGTATCGCGCCGTACGCTCCTCCAGCAGGTAGGTGTAGACCGGCGCGACGACGAGAACGGATTGCGCGTCGGCTGCAGACATCGGCGTCGTATGGGCGGCGGACACGACACCCTCCTCGACCATGGCGGCGTAGCCCTCAGCCGCGGCGACCGGCGACGCCCCTTGTGCAGCCTCCACCATCGCCGGGGCGGAGCGGCGAAACCAGGCGGCAGAGGTGATGAGGCGGGCATAGGTGGCGGCGGCGGTCGGCGCCAGGTCGGGGCCGGACAACACCTCACCGAACAGACGTCTGAAAAACAGATCCAGAGGCATCACCTCACCGGCACGACGGGCTTCCAGCCAGAGGCGCACGCTCTCGTATGTCTGCAGGGCCTTCTCTGTTGCGCGTTCGCTCAGCGTCGCGTCGTCACCGAGGGGGCGCAGCCGTCCTTCACGGGCATCGTATCCGGCCCGGGCCAGCAACCGAGCCCGCACCGGATCAAGGCCGATGGCAGCCGCCAGCGCCTCCGCGACGTCGCTGATATGGGGTCGTGATCGCCAATCCCGGTGTCCGAGAGCGGCAAGGGCGAGAGCGACGCGAACCTCCGGCTCCTCACGCAAGCTCTCGAAGCGGCGCACGATGGCACAGGGAATCTGAGCCGCCTGCAGGGCCTCACCGATCAGGAACCGTAGCACGCCGTCCGCGTGGGGTGCGATAATGGCGATGTCCCCCGGCTCGGCGTCACCATCGCTTACGAGTTGTACGACCTGACCCACGACGGCGTCGACCATGTCACCCCGATGCCTGGCCGTGAGTCGGTGCACAACCCCGGCCTCTGCGGCACCACCGATGTCCGGACCGATGCCGCCATCGATTCGTCCCGCCAGGGCCTCACCGAGAACCCTTGGTGGCCGCAAGACACCATCCTCGATGGAGAGCACGGTTGAGCAGCAGTCCCGCAGGGACATGGCACCATCCGGATCTACCCCGAGAAAGACACGATAACCGCCGTCACGGCGATATACCAGGAAGGCGGAATCGGTGCATTCTGATTCAAGACGATGGCGGACAAAGTCCTGAGCGACGGGAACGGTCTCCTCCACACCCTCCACGAGCAGGTGACGGAACCGATTGTCGAGGTACTCGGCCACGACACCTCGCGGCACCAGATGTTTGCGAAAGACCTCCAGGGCCAGGGAGACATCGAGCAGGTTGTGTTGCAGACAATGGGCGCGAAATCGCTCGACACTCGTCTGTGCCTGCTCGTAGTAGATGAGTCGATCCCGCTCACCCGTCCATGCGCAGCGCAGGCGTTCAGCCACCTCGGCGATGTCGTAGCCGTTGACGGCTGCCTTGTTGAGATTGTCGAGCAGTTGCGACAGGATCCGCTGGGGGCGCAGGGTGAGCCCCTCGAAGTATCCCTGCCGCAACAGCGGCTCGACGACCTGGCCCATGACATACTGAGCTGTTTCGTAGGTCAGTTGCACAGGCGCCTGCCGAGGCTGAGCGAAGCCCGCCTCTCCGGCCGCCACCGGCCAGAACAGTCGTACGAGGCGCGATGTCAGACTGTAGTAGGTATCTACCTGTGGACGAGCACCGGCCTGCGGTCCGTCAGCCGGTGTTTCATATAACCCACGCCCATCGCGTTGCGGTAACAACACGAGCACGTGATCCCCCCGGACGCCGCCGTCGAGCAACGAGCGCAATCGCGCCACCGTCAGATCGGTGGCGCCTGGGCCCTGCGGCAGATCGATCCAACACGACCCGGAAGGTGGGGCGCCAACGGCGGCGCTGATCTGCGCCGACCACTCGGGTTCGAGTTCGACGTCAGCCAGTCGAATTGTCAGCCACTGGAACGCTTGAAAATATCGGTCACCTCGGCGGCATCGGCGGCGGCGACCAGGGTTTCGCGCACTTGCTCGTGCTGCAACAGACGAGACAAGGCGGCAAGCAGTTCCATGTGCTGTTTCTGATGCTTTCTTGGGGTGCCCAGGATGGCGACGACACGGACGGGCTCGCCATCGATCGAATCGAAATCGATTCCCTGAGTGGAAATGCCAATGGCGAGGATCTGCCTGCGGATGGAGTCCTCGTGGGCGTGCGGCACTGCCACCCCCTTGCCGATACCGGTGGAGCTCTGTTTCTCACGAAGAATCAGATTCGACAAAAAAGCCTTCGGATCGGTGACCGCGTCGTCGTTGTCAAAGACGGCCGTCAACTCCCGCAGAGCGTCGAACTTCCGATTCGAGCGTAGTCCAACAACGATGTTGTCGGGACGCAGAATTCGATCCCACTTATCCATTGGCTCAGATGCAGGGGGTCCTGGTAAGTGATCGGTGAACGGTGAACGGCGGCGCAAACTAACCAGCCCCCGAAAGAAAGTCAAGGAATTCGAGCCCATTTTAATGCTCGTTTGTGCACCATCTTAGCCTCTTCGTGTTGTCCCAGTCTGGTCAGAATCAAGACCGCCAGTTCGTATGGACCACGCCGTACGCGATCGATATCGATCGCCTTCTTTGCGATCATGCCTGCCGTCTCTAACTCATTCATGCGCAACAGTATGAGGCTAATGTTATAATGCAACGATTGAGATCTTGGCGCCAATGATGCCGCCCTCAGGTAGGCCTCGATGGCCGCTGCTGCATCCCCCTGGGAACGCAGAGCTTCCGCCTCCATATACCAACAGTTTGCTTTCAGCTTGTCGAGCCAGGGATCATGCACCGTTTCCAGGTTGGCCAACAGTGTCACCGGTGACCGAACAGGCGCCTGGGCGAACTCCTCTCCCTTGCGGGTTGCGCGATACGACAGACCCCACGGGGAGAAATCGAATTCCTTCGATGGCATCGCTCTCGGCACCAGGAAATGTACCGGCCTCCCTGTAGTCAGCAGGGCAGCCTCGCGGCGACGACGCAGACCTGCCTTAACCGCTTCGGATGCGGCCGGCGGCGCCAGGTCAGCGCCACGCCCCGTTCGATTGAAGACTTCGATATCCGGGCGTACACCTTCGATGCGGTGCAGGTAATCGATGATGAAGCTGGCGTCGTCGCCATCGGTCAGCAGGACGGCATCTTGTGGTAGTTCTGCCAGTAGCCAGCGGCCATAAGCATCGGGCAGAATGACTGACGATCGATCGACCTCTCGAAAATTGACGCCCAACACAGCGAATCCGCCAGCGACGATGAGACAGTTGACGACCGTCACCGGCAGACGACGGCGCAGCCGTCGGCCCAGGTCATCGACACCGACACCCATCAGGATGCAGCAGCAGGTCAGCAGCAACAGGAAGAAGACATGAATCCCTTCCGGATCACGATGGTAGCCGAGACCAACGATCAGATTCAGTGCCGCTGCGCCCAGGACCGCTATGGCCAGGGAGCGATCCTGTCGCCAGACCAGCACACCGCCCCAAAACACCGTGGGGAGCAGGAAGGATGGCCACTCGGAAACCAACTGCGCACCCAGTCGTGCCAGACCAGCCACCAGGACCACCGGTGGCAGTAGAACAAAGGAGGGCCGGTAGAGGGCGCCGGTGACATGGTCCCACAGAGCGCCGCCATCATGCAGCCCTCCCCAGTGGAATCCAGCCCCAAGATCGTTGCGCACCAGCAGATACAGAATGAGACTGGCCCCGCCGGCACCGCCAACCAGGAGACGGAACAGATTGCCCGGCGCACGGGAGAGCTCTTGCCTGCCCCGCCAGAGGGCGACGCAGAAGG
>Ga0310124_10001338_pt1 | contig 17182 bp, 12 predicted proteins | sample CB11b_AW_Bot5_MG_FD_203507 | JGI IMG/M metagenome (GOLD analysis project Ga0310124, IMG submission 203507) | Marine microbial communities from Western Arctic Ocean, Canada - CB11b_AW_Bot5 | ecosystem: Environmental > Aquatic > Marine > Oceanic | place: Canada: Western Arctic Ocean | collected... | reverse complement strand
GCCCGTCGGCAAACAAAAGATTGCGCAACATGTGAAACGGCGGAACAGTAATTTCACCACCGCCTTCTAATACAAACGTGTTGCCATCGCAGTCATAGGCCACGGGTATTTGAGAGGCCTGTAATTTCAACCGGCGGACAAACCAACTCTCGTCCAGGTCGCGACCGGCAAGGCTGGCATTAAACGTGTAGCTGATCCCCGCCCGGTCATAGACGTATCCATCATCACCACGGCATTTGTATACCTTGCTCTGCGTGTTCACAGCGCCCCGGAGCGTCACCGGCAGGCTTGGATCATCGGGAAACAGGCTGATAAACGGCGACGGCATGTACCTCGCTGGCGGGAACTTGCTGTCTTGCTCATCCAGATAGACCTGGATGCCGATGCCAATCTGACGCAGGTTGGACGCGCACATCGTCTTGGTCGCCACATGATTGACCTTGGCCAGAGAGGGGATAAGGATACCGATCAGCAGGGCGATGATCGACATCACCACCAGCAACTCGACTAGGCTAAACGCAGGTTTCGTTCGAAAATGCCGCACCAGTAACTCCATCGTGCATCATGGAATATGGTCGATGGTAGAACACATCACCCTGATTCCCTTTGTAATAGGACGTCGTCACACAGGCCAGTGGCCTATCGATTGGATTACCGTTACCATAACTTGGCTCTAAGCCACGGGGAAATACCTGCCATGCCCACCACTGCGACCCCAGCCGAAGGTTACTTTTGCAATATCTACACGGCACTCAAAAGCATCTTCATCGGCATGCGTATCACCCTCAAGTACCTGTTCAGCAAGTCGGTCACCATCCACTACCCTTATGAGAAACTGGCCTTTGCCCCGCGTTATCGGGGGATTCATGAGTTCGAGGCTGATAAATGCATTGCCTGCGACATGTGCGCCAAGGCCTGCCCAGTGGACTGCATCTATATCGACAAGACTAGCCCACGCAAGATCGACAAAGTCACTGGCAAGGTCGACCCCAAGGGCGGAGAACTGACCCGCTACGCCATCGACTACCAGAAATGCATGTTCTGTGCCCTGTGCACCGAACCCTGTCCGACTGACTGCATTCACATGGGCAAGAACCACGATCTGTCGTCCTACTCCCGCCACGACATGATCGTCGAGTTCACTGACCTCGATAAGCAGAATCTGCGCACGCCGATACCGCTGTGGATGCAGCGTAACGCGGCTAATATTCCATGGGTGGCGGCAGAAAAAGAGCGTCTGGAAAAAGGCAAACTGGCCACAAAGGCAGCTGACATCCCCGAAGTATGACCTGTACGGGCCACTTTTAGGCGCCCGGCAGGCAACTGCGCTTCAGGCAACCTATTCTTCGAGCGTGCGCAGGCTCAACTTCCCCTCGGCTAGTCGTTCCTTGATTTCCAGGAGGCTGGTCATGCCGAAGTTCTTCACACCCATCAGTTCCGCCTCGGTGCGCATGCACAATTCGCCGATCGTCTGGATATTGAGTAACGCCAGTGCTTTGCGGGCGCGAACCGACAGTTGCAACTCGGCCACGGAATGGGAAAAAAATTCTTGGTCCGACCCCGAATCGCTTCTAAGCTGATCATAGACCGCCTGCTGGGCTGCCGATTGCTGCTGCTCAAGTGCCTGGCCCAAGCGTAACCCGCGCTGAGTCAACATCGCGCGAATCTCGTCTAGGCTGTTGTCACCCACGTTCTTGTAACTACGCAGGTCTGCCTCGCTGATGCGCAGCAGGTCGCCCAGTGTACGAATATCCATCTTGCGCAAACCGTTGCGTGTACGCACGGAAAGATCAAAATCGGTCACCGGCGTATCTAGCACGGCACTTTGCATTTCCAAACGGTTCTCCTGGTGTTCGTCGATGATCATGTGCTTGCTGGCCTCAATGTCCTTTATAAACAGCACAGCCCGGTCATGATTCGAATCCGTCGCCAGCACCTGGCGGATACACCTTTCCGCCTTGGCGTACTGGTTGCGGTCCTCATACAGCACAGCCAGGTTGATCAGCGAGTTGAGTGACGGCGTCGGCCCCTGGGTACACTGTTCGTAAAGGTGCAGCGCCTCGTCCTCTTCACCGACCAAATCCAGATTGAAAGCCAAGTGAAAGCATATCTTGGGATCGTCGGGGTCGGCGACGAACGCCGCTTCATACGCATCGATCGCCCCCAGTCGGTCACCCTGCTGCTCGGCGGCAAATCCCTGCTGAAAATAACGCGACGCGGTATCCGTATCGCGGATTTCCTGTCCTATCCGTACCTCACTGGGTTGCATCTGACTCATACTTGAAAAACTCCCTGATGTGACATGACCCCGACTCCACCACTGCTAATGCTGACAGCCCAGTCAGTGTCGTCTAAACATCTGTGAAACGCAAATCCCAACCTCCACGAGTTTTATAGTCAGCTAATGTTCACCGGCACATGACATAGGGACGCACCGGCCACAGGCAACATCACATGCTCGACAACCAATCGATTGTGCACTGACGACGGTGTCTGCTCTATGAAGGCGGACCATTACGGCTACTGGGGAGGTATTCCTGATCGTATTCATCTGGCCGTGCTGCAGGAGGGTCGGTTGATTGGCAACTGCAGGCGGCATGCTGGCTCAGAGGCCGCGATACCACACTGCACAACCGTTTACGAGATCGCAACTGTTTTACCGCCTTGCTTGCCCCCTGCCCCGCGAAAAACTCGGCGGTCTGACCCGGCCTGCATTAGTTTGGCAATTTCAAACCCACTGACCCTATCACTTCAATTCGTAGATAACTCCATCCGGCAACTGCCAGGTACGCGTAAACGGCGGTTCGGCATCTTCTCGCTGCGATAACGCTGCAAGCCAACGACCCCAGCGGTGCTCATCTAGCCCTTTAACTGGCGCAACTAGGACAAGGTAGCGAGTCCCGGACCCGGCCATGCGATCACTTAGCCAACGCGGATAATCCTCGGGCCATTCCCAGTCGAAGTTGGGCCGCACCACGGGCAGGCGCATGGTGGGGCGTCCCGTGGCGAAGGCTATTTCCATCTCGCGATTAGACGCAATTCTTTCCCCCGGAAGCAATCGATCTTGCAGCGGTGCCATCACACGCATGGTGCGCGAAATAATCTCGCGCTTGTCCGGGATTCGTGCCCGCTCCGGCCAGCGGGCAAGCGTGTCATAGCCGCCAAAGGCAAGGCAATAGAGGATCGATCCAATCAGCACCACCTTCCCTGCCCCAGACCAGCCCGCGACAGCCAAAGGCCCCCACCCCTTGGCCAATGCGACAAACAGCACAATCACCAGCATCGGCGTCAGCGGCACGAAATAACGTGGCTCAAAATACGGCACGTATCGCATGAAGGCGCTGAGAAGAAAGCCGTAATACGAGACTGCTGCCAGTACGACCATATTCAATCCGCTGCGCCACACCTGCGCTTCGCCGCCACTACGCTTGCGGCCCAGCAAAACCACGATCGTCAAAATCACCAAGATGATCAGCACAAGCGACTTGATGGAAGCAATATTGAGCGAAAGTAATTTGCTCAAGACCGGAAGCGTACCCGTTATCGCGCCCTGCAAGCTGCGATCCTGTGCCGCGACGGGAAACCCACGCAGTTCACCCGAGTACACCCAGTTTCGTGCCAGCAAAAGGGCGAGCATGACCAACGCTGCCACAAGGACGGCCACGCTGGAAAAGATCGCTCGCCATCCACCGCGGCGCAGGGCCACGAGCACCTGCCACGCCAAAACAGGTAATAGGGCAATACCGCTTAACCGCGTTGCCACCGCGCCCGCCGCAGCCAAAGCGGCCACCACCAACCACGCGCCACGCCGATCCGAACTTTGAGCCATCACCACGCCCAACAGGCACCCCATGCTCAGCGCGATATACATCACTTCCGACAGCATCATGCTGGCGACAAACAGCAGCGGGTAACAGATGGCCGCAAACAACCCCGTCGCCGCGCCGATCCAAAATCCTGCCAGTCGCCAAGTGATCAGCCACACGCACCAGACAATGACCACGTGCCCGATGATGTTGATCACCTGACCTGGCCAGATGCGATCCAACCGTACACTACCCAATGCGGCCAGCGCCAACGGATAACCAGGCGGCTGAATCGTAAACGGCGTCAAGCCGCTCGGATCGTGCTGCTGCCAGTGCGGCAGTACGGACAGTCTTATCCCGTTACCTGCAACCACCTGATCGGCCACCAGCGCATAGCGAAGAGTGTCATACCGCAGTTTGATGTCTCGCGCCGCATGGCCGGACATCCCCGCCGCAGTGACGGTCAACACCATGGCTACCATCAGCCATCGGTGCCCGCCGAGGCCGCAGGCCTTCAGTAACGGTATCCCTGATAGTCCTACCATAAGGACCTTATCCACACGACTAAAAATGCTTCGTGGCCTGGCAACCGCCATTTAGGCCCTAACTCGCTTGCACCGGTCAGCGGACAATCGTACCCAAGTCAATCACGATACGCCCGTGCTGGTAGTAATCAACGTTAAGGTGGTCGCGATCGATAAACGTGAACACCAAATAGTTGGCTTGAATCCGCTCAGCGAGGCGTATATCTCCCTCGCCGGGTCCGGCATACCGCGCATTCTTATATCGTTGGGCATGAAAGTGATAATGCGCAGCATTCGTGTACATATCCGTAATCATCTTGTCCGACGCAATGAACTTCAGATCGTGGTCCCGAAATCTCGGTTCGTATCTCTCAGCTGTGAACCGACCGTCGGTAATTTTGAGTACGCCTCCGTATTCCGTACTGACGTCCTGCAGGTCACGATCGGCATGGGCAAACAGAGCGGCAGCCACAACTCGGTCCTGCACAGCCCGGCGGATCACATTGATGCTGGCCAGGTCTGCCCAACAAAGCTGCCCACTCCACTTGTCAAACTCCTGCGGCCAGTCGCGCATCGGCCCGTCATACGTCGGCCCGGTCAGGTACCGCCGAGTTGCGTGGGTCCACACGTCAACCTGACGGACCAGGTCACTGCGCGACTTTTCGATGTCCGAAGGTTCAAGTATCAGCAGAATAGGCAGATGCCGCAATTGCAAACCAGTTTTCTGCTCCACGTTGAGGCGGCCAACCATCTCCACTGCCGACTTCCAGAACGCCTCGTAAGGCGACTGGCGAAGCGCCTGCAGCCACAGCACTCCTTCACGATTGCGCGGCAACACGTGGAGTTGCTCTGCACCCGCCTTCAAGTCGATCACCAACGGCGTCGTGTTCGCCGCTGCGTCCAGCAAATCGATTAATACGTCGCTACGCTGCAACCGACAAATCAACTCCCAAGCTGCCACCTGTTGTTTGTACGTCTTACGGTCATCGGCATTGGCAAACACTTCAAAGATCACCTGCTCAACTGTCTTACCTGGATTGAGCTTTTCAATAACTCGTCGCTCCGGCCTTTCGAGGTCGCCGATCCCATGTGCTCTCCGCGCGTAATTATCTACTGCCACGACTGTAAAGTCCGTCCAGTTACACTCAACAGCGTGGTCAAAAATATGGTTGATCGTGTCCCAGTTGCGCAGCAGACCAAAACGCCGTGGCAGCGAGTCACGAAAGGCCCGTTCATCGTAGATGATCAGCTCATCGATCGCGTGCTGCCGCTGAAACACGGGATATTTAGGCTTCCAAAGCAGATCTTGCAACGCCTTGATCCGTCGCGGATCGCGTGGCATCTGACTACGCGCCTGCTCCATGGCAAATCGACGCCGCGACAGGCCGGCCTGCCGATCGAGCATAACGCCAATGGGATCCCTGTAGGCTTGTTGTGGTGCGCAGCCGCCGATCGCGTATACCAATAGCACCATCGACGCAGCCGCAAACTGCCGCAAATTCATGCCGGCCACACGCTAAGGATTGAACCGTTTGGGGAAGCAGTTGTAGATCGGTTTTGAACCGTCATCACACTCGGGCATCATCCCCCGCAACGACTCGGCCTGTGGATCCATGATGTTTATCCACTCGACCTGGTCCACCGCCGAAATCAACTGCCCGCCTGGGCCCCGCATGAACGGGTCCATGAAAAAACCTGTCCCCTTGCCACCTTTCTCCGCCATAAGTTTGCGCTGTTTTTCCTGCTCGGCCTTGGCCTGTTCAGTGTACTGCAGCAAGTACCGAATCCTCGGCTCTTGATCGCAATCGCCGCAGAAATCCACAATCGCCTGAACAGCCTGCCCACCCCAAGGCGAATCGATTGGCGCGATCGAACCTGGTTCGGCTAGAAACAACCGTTCCTCCTGGAGGCAGTAGAACCACATCGGCCTGACAATCGCTTTTGGCGACTGCATCGTACGGACCAGGAAGTACAGAGCGCCAATCAGTATCACTACAGCGACCGCCATGACTACCGCTGAATTGTTGTTCATCCATTCTCTGATTTTCATAATCCTGAACCTTCCCTTAAGCAAAAGAAACGATGCCGCAAGGCCGATTAATTTTAGTAATAACGGTACTCAAACTGCGGCATTTGCAAATGCCCCATGATCCGACGTACCTGTTGGCCGTCCAACGGCATCCGTGCTGACTGGCCCACGCCCAACCACTCCAATATACCCAGATTGATCCGCTTTCGCACAATGGTGATGTGCGGGTCGGCCGACGCGGCTAATCTTGCCAGTTGCTTGGCCTTATCGATCGCTGCGTCTAGGTAGCCTTGCTCGTCGATCAATTTTGCATCCACCGCCTCTTGGGCCGTGTAGATGTCGCCGTTGGCAAGAGCCAGTATCTGCTGCCGCGTCTGCACATGGGCCTTGCGTCCTTCAAACACCACGTCCACGAAACGGGCGTGAAAATGGTCGATAGCATCCTGCTGCCGGGCCCGGTCGCGATCATTCCAAGATCGGAATATGTTGTTGGCCACGTCCTTGTTTGGCGAATTGCTGGCCGTGGCGACTTCCGGTGTCACGCCCCATTTGTCCAGTAGCCGGTCAATGGTAAATGCAGTGGAAATCACGCCTATGCTACCGGTGATACATGTTGGCTCGGCCACGATCCAGTCGCTGCCGGCCGAAATGTAATACGCGCCGCTGGCCGCCAAGGTACCGTAGCTGGCTACCACCGGTATGTTCATTTGCTTGAAACGCTTCAACTCGTTGTAAATCCGGTCCGATGGCCCTACCGCACCACCGCCTGATTCCACGCGAAGAATAACTGCCTCCGGTGGTTGGTCGCGAAGATATTCCAGGCTGGAACGCACGAACTGGTAAGTGCTTTCGTCGATCACACTGTTGATCGGGATAATAACCAAGCGGCTTGGCCCCATACCCCGTCGATAGGTCAATTCGTAAAATTCCGTCTTGACCGACCCGACCAGCAACCCCACATTGACCAGCAAAGAAATAAACAGCATCGCCAAAACCAAAGCCGTAATGATCCATGCCACAACACTGCTTCGACGTGGCCGGGCGGGGTAAGCAACAGGAGGCCGGTAGTACGGCGGTGGTGGTGGGCCCATCGAACCTGCATGTTCCGGGCCCTTCGAATCAGTCATCAAATACCTGTTTTCTCTGCCCGGTGTCCTGGCCGGCTGTGGGGTGTACTATCGACATTACATGGGTACCGCGTTGATATCTACGCTACTCGTGAGCGACGAATACTTGCCAACCAAACGGACGGACATGCAACCTCTAGTTGGGTATCCCGTTCCGGCTGGCACGAACGGCCAGAGGCACTTACCCCAGCCGAGGGTTTTCTTGTAATTACCACTTATTAGCCTGTCAAATATCGGCTGGCCAATCTGGATCGTGTAGAATCATCGGCTCCACTATGTCACGAATCTGTGACGGTGACCGCAAAATCATGGATTCAAGTTAATGGCCACGCGTATTCTCTCACACACTGACTTTACCCGTCCTCACGACGCCTGGATTTATCCCGAACCGGCCCCCGCCTCCAAGCCTCGCCGGCTCACGCGGCGGCAAGGGGGCTACCCCGCCGTCGCTGCAGCGGGCCAACCACTGGTCTTCAACGGCCATGGCGTACACACCCGTAACGGGGACACTATCGAACTGCAATTCCAGCCGCTGACGCCTAACCGCGGCGCCATGTCATTTGGCTTCGCTGGCGGTTTTGAAGGGGCACTGGTCAAGATCGACTTTCGCCGATCGATAGCCTCGCTTTTCGTCACCGACTGGAGCCGCAAATCCACCGTCTCCTCCGCACCGATCAAACTAACTGTCGGTAAGCTCCACAGCCTGCGTCTTGAGAAAACTGAGGGGCGTGGCCAGTTGGTTAAGATGGCCAATATCAGCGTACTGTTCGACGGCAAGACCCTGTTGTCCGCCGACGATCTGAATGTCCTGCCAGAGCTGGCGGTGGAAATCACCGTTGACCAGACCGAAATGTGGCTGCGGAGGTTCGTGCATCGCGGCGCAGTAAGCGGTATCCCCGAATATCTGCACCTTGGCGGCTGGCAGATGCCTAACGTCGCCGACCTGGATGTAAACCTGTCTTCGATCTGCCGAGGCCTGGCCAAAGCAGCCGAATCGGGCGTGCGCCTGCTCGTCACCCCGGAAACGTCTCTGACCGGACTGTTTCCCAAGCACGCTGTGACCGGACGTCGCCAGCCAATTCAGCAGGCTGAGCGCAAACTGCGCCGCTTTATCTGTGACCTGCCCAATGCCCCGTACATCATGGTCGGTTTACCCACTTGGCAAAGCGTACCTGGGCACCAGATCAAACAGACACGCTACAACACCTGTCGCCTGTACGACCCTGACGGCCACATCGTCCTAACGGGCTCCAAGATCCACTCCTGCGAGAGCGAATTCTGGCACGGCTACCGACTCAACGAATTCGAAGTAGACGGCGTACCCATCGCCATGCACATCTGTCATGACACGCGTTATCCCGATACATGGACGCTACCGGTGATGTTCGGCACCAGGGTAATTATTCATCCTTCTAACGGCGGATTGGTCGAATCGACCGTGGACGCCTATGAGTCAGCTTGCGTAGGCAGCACCGTGACCAGTCATGCCTTTTACCTCAAGGTCAACGGTGGAGGCCAAAGTTGCCTTGTTAGCCCGCAGAAATATAACAACCTGCTGGCAGCGCCGGACGAATGCAAGCGGGACAACCCCGCGTTTCCCATGACCGGCCGGATCAGTGAGTGCCTGTTCAGCGCCAACATCCGTGTGCACGACGCGTTCGGTTACTGGCCAGCACGCTCATTTCGCGCCTCTGAATCCATCGCCGAGTCGTACCTGAACCTCTATCTGGCTTGCGGCGGGCGTGCTTAGTTAAGGCTAATTCGACCTCAAAACCCCTGCTACGAGCCTCAAACCGGCTACTCACCGCGATTACCAACCCGATAAGGCCATATCATCATCAGTTCACTGCAAAACCTAACATCTACAGAATATTAAACGCACACCACCGGGGCTACCCCGGCGATGATCACCAAAACGCCCTTGTGGCTCTGGCACACACGGAAAACCGGCCATAATAATGCTGCAATGGGCCCAATTGGAGTATAAAAAACCTGTTTTTCACGAATAATCGCCCCTGTCACTGTTGCTAAATTTTCTGGCGATTGCTACCATGCCGCCCGGCTTCATCAGTGTCGGTGGGGCGTACGTTCACGATCGGGTTCGCTCGCCTCGTTCTCCTGATATCAATTGGGAACGTCGACGGCCCAAGCAGGAGACCATGAAGATGCTTAAGATTTATGTTGGCAACCTTAGTTTCAACACCACGGAGGATGGGCTGCGCGACGCGTTCTCAGCACACGGTCAAGTCGACAGCGTAGCGGTCATCACTGACCGGGAAACCGGCAGATCTCGCGGCTTTGGCTTCGTCGAAATGGCCGACGATACCGAGGGTCGTGCCGCTATCGAGGCAGTCAACGGCCAAGAAATTGACGGCCGTACCTTGACTGTCAACGAAGCTCGTCCCCGCGAGCCGCGATCTGGCGGTGGCGGTGGCGGTGGCGGTGGCGGTGGCGGTGGCGGTGGCGGTGGTGGCGGTGGACGCCGCAATCGCTATTGAGTTGAAATAGTCCAGAAACCTAAAACACTAACAGTCGGCAGGCTAACGCTTGCCGACTGTTTTTTATTACATCGGCACCCCGCGTCTGGTCCGCTCCGAAGAATCCGGCATAGAGTTGCCAACTGCAATTTACTTTAATGGCCAGGAGTGACGCCGGCCACTACTTCTATGTGGCCTTCGGTGTTCCTTCCTGTGTTTCCTCCGGTTCATTCGATCTTCTACTGGGCGACCACGATCATATTGATCGTGGCCGGATCGAGAAAGACCTCTTGCTGGCCGACCTGAATGTACGTCTTGGTGCGCAACGTCACGTTGCGCGTGTTGCGGTTAGGCCGAACGCCGATGGTGAAGGTGACAGACACCTGCTCGCCGGGCTGGACCTCGAAGCGCTGGGCGTCGAAGGTGAAGTCCTTACGATGGTCCTCGGGCACCTCCAGAACGCCGCCATACCAGAACCCTTCACTGGTTTCGCGGGCCAGGGTCATGCGGCCGGTCACGGGTCGGTCGCCCTCGTTGGCGATCCAGATACGAAGTTCTTTATTCTCGCCTGCCGGAAGCAGCATCTCCTTGCGGGGGCCGCGTCCGGGGCCTTCGACGACCACGATCGCGTGGCGGTTCCAATATGCCTGTTCGTCCTTGAGATTCTGGGCCAGCGTAGCCGCCTGCTCAAGGTAGACCGTGCCCCTCGGCTCGAGGTAGATCGCTTCGACCCCGACATCGAACGTGCTCGACGAAACGGTGCGCGTGCGCCCCATCAGGTCGGTTACCTGAACTGGGCCGCTGATGCCGTCCAGTGTCACCCGTCGCGGCTCGTCCGACCAGAGCGTGATGATCGCCTTGCCGTCGCGCCCGAACACGTCGGCCTTGACGTTGTCCGGAAGATTCAGCGGGCCGACGTATTTCGAACCGTTGAGCTTCCACGTCATGGTCGAGATCACGTTGTAAATCGGCTTGGCCGTCTTGTTCCAGAACAGGATGCTGTGGTGCGGACATTCGAAGTAGTCGTACGCGTTCCAGTGCCAGTGCCGTTCAACCCAGGGATACCGGCGGATGTAGCGGCGCTGGTGGAACCCGCGGATCGCCTGGTCATACATCACGCTCACGAACCGATCATCGAACGGATACGGCGACACCGGGTTCGACGCGCTGTTGACCGCTGTGTTCCACAGCCCGAGGATCATCGGCCGCTGCGGGATCTTGCGCTGCATCCATTCGTACAGGTTCAGCCCATCGAGTAGCCACTCGGGGTCCTGGAAATAGACGTGCGTGTTCAGGTAATGCACGTCCGGCCAAGCACCCTGCATGTACATTTCGAAATAGATGTCCAGATCGTGCCAGGCGCCGACCTGCGTCGGCGTTAGCTCGGCATCGGAATCGATCTGGTGCAACGCCATCGCCGCGATGCGTTGGCCGGCCGACACGTTCTGGTAACTCGTGGGGGCGAAGGTGTTGGCCTCGTCATCGACCGTGTGCCGCCAACCCTTGACGTATTGACGGGCATATTTGTTCGGATGCTCACGCGTGCGAGTGACGGCCTTAGGCACGTCGGACCAGTCACGTGTCACGTACCCGCCGCCGCCGTGGGCTAGGCCAGGGATGAAGTCGAACTTGGCTGCTCGCTCCACGTTCTCCGCCGTGGGGTGCAATGCGAGGTGATCCGCCTCGATACCGCCGAACTGGTAGATGCGCCACAACTGCTCTGGCGTTTCGTCCATCACACCGTTGATGCCGCGGTCGAACACCGCTTCCATAGGCGTCGAGCCCAAAACACGCTCCTTGGCCTTTTGAGGCACGATGGAAGTGGTCTGCTCGCGTATCGTCAGGATCTTATCACCGGTGCGCGCGATCATCCGGCACAAGTACCAGCCGCTTTCCGGCTTGGGCCAGGTCAGGTCCCACGTCTGCGTAGCCCCCGGCTTGACCGGACGTGCCAATGCGGAGAGCTCCTGCGTCTGGCCCCAGAAATCGGTCAGTTCAATCGTCGGCTCGATCACATGCTGCTGGTCCGTCGTGTTGCTGGCAGTCACGGTCCACTGCGGGCTGGCGCCTTGTTCGAAAATATTGGCATAACCTGACGAGTGAACGTAAGCTCTCAGCCCGGTCGCCAGTTCGGGATCAAGGAAGAAGTGTGTCTGCTGTTGGCCCAGTTCCTTGCCGTCGGTGGAGCGTGCGATGACGGTGACGTTGTATTTTCCGGGCACAAGCTGCGATGCATAGAAATTCCGCACCGAAGCCTCAATCCAGAACGCCTTCGAAAAGGGTTTGGCGTCCGGGTTCGGTTCGCCCAACCCCATCTTCAGCACGTGATCCCCGTTGGGCAGGCCGGTAACGAGCAACTGGCGGTCCCGGAACGCGTCGAATCGGCCGTAACCGGACCACTTCGTCGGCAGATATAGGTCGAAGCGGCCGGTGTGGGCGTCGTCAACCGTCCAGTCGTACGTCCGTCCATCCGGGCCATTGATTACCTCGGCGGCAACGCTGGTGCCGGTGAAGTGAATGGTAATGTCGTGCCCGTGGCGTGAGGTGGGCTTGACCAGTTTGTTGCCGGCCGGCACCGCCTTTAGACGTTGACCGATCAGCTTTACGTCCTCATCCCCCTCCATCATCCACGGGATCACCGCAATGTTTGACTTCTTGTCAAAGATGCGACACGGCACAAGCCCATCCGGACCTTCGACGATGATCTGGCTCAGCGATGGGTCAACGTCGACGCCGTCGATCTGTGGTACGAGGTTCACGTCAACGTATTCGAGAAAGCCGACGATGCGGCTGGCCGACGGAATGACCGCCGCCACACCGCCGTCGGTGTCCGGTGTGATGTAGCTGACCCGATTCCCAGCACACCCCACCGCCAACAAAATCATCGATAGCAACGTTATCGCAAATAGCTTGATCATATTTGACCTCCTCAAAACAAATGGCGAATGTGTATCATGGAACTAACATCGCATCGCGCAAGATAAATAGAGATATATTTTCAACGTGAATTATACAGAACTTCATATCAATATCAGCCGATCAACTGATCGAATTTATACTTAGGAACCAATTGGCCACTTTGTTAGGCAATCCCAACACTGTGGCCTCAAGTCAACAAGGTACTCTACGGAGAACGTTCATGAGGTGGGAACTGGCCATGGTGGCGTCATGCGTGCTGATTGTAGCTGGAAGATCACTGGCAAGTGACCGGCCCGCGATACTCTTGCACGGTAACGCGGCACAAGTGAAGATCGATCTTGCAGGCGGCTCGATCGTGGACTTTCGGTTCAACGGTGAACACTTGAACCCTCTGGGCTGGAATGCTGCACCGCAGGGCCATACTGCCCCCCGCGCAATGGGACATTTCCTCTGCTTGGACCGCTGGGGCGCCGCCACCGAAGCAGAGCAGCGTCATGGCATGCCCTACCACGGCGAAGCGACGCAGGTAACCTGGAAAATCAATCAGGAACCACGCCGTGACCAAGAAATGGTCACGGCCACGATGACAGCCCAGTTGCCGCTGGCCGGGCTCAAGGTCAAACGCACCATACAACTGGCCGACGGCGAAGCGGTCTGCATCGTCAAGGAACAAATCACCAATCAGAACAAGCTCGGCCGTATCTACAACATCGTTCAGCACCCAAGCCTCGGCACACCATTCCTCGACGAGACGACGATCGTGGACAGCAACGCCGGCCTCGGCTTCATGCAGGGCCAACCACTGCCCAGCGAGGCGCATCCCGCGGTACAGTGGCCTTACGCGCGCAACCGCCAGGGCGAGCAGGTCGACATGCGTTACATGGTCGACACCGAAGACCCCAGCGTCGTCGCCTACACCATCGATGAGCCATACGGCTGGACCACCGCCGCGACGCCGAAGCATGGCCTGCTGATCGGTTATCTCTGGAAGACCAGCGACTACCCGTGGTTCGACGCTTGGCGAGCCGTGCAGGATGGCAAGCCTTTCGCCCGCGGCTTGGAGTTCGGCACAACCGGGTGGCACGTACCGTTCCCCCAACTGGTCAACCAGCACAAAATTCTTGACACGACAATTTACGAATACCTCGACGCCGACCAGTCTGTGACCAAACGGTACGTGATCTTCCTGTTTCGCATTCCCGAGAGCTACAGGGGCGTTGCCCGCATCACGCTGACCGATGGCCAACTGGCGGTGCACGAGCGCGATGCTGACAACGAACGTGGCCTGACCATGCAGGTCGGCAACCTGTTCGAATGATCGTGGTCCACCATAGGGCCTAAAACGTGCTGAAATACGCAGTTGTCCGACCATTGAGTTGGACCGCGGGGCAATAACCGTTTGCACTTGAAGCCCATGCGGTGCCATCTGCTCAAGTGAGTAGCGCTTATTCTGGTTGATCACCAACTTGTCGCCTATCATGTAAGCCGTTAATCAGATTGCCTTGTTAAGGACAAACACATGGCCACGCAGAAAGCCACGTTCGGCGCCGGTTGCTTCTGGGGAGTCGAAGCCGCGTTTCGCCAGCTCGAACACGTGCAGTCCACAGCCGTCGGCTACAGTGGCGGCACGCTGGGAAACCCCACCTACCAGGACGTGTGCACCGGCCGCACAGGTCACGCGGAGGTCGTACAAGTCGAATACGACCCGGAAAACCTTTCATATGACAGGCTGCTGGAAGTCTTCTGGAACTGTCACAATCCCACCACGCTCAACCGCCAGGGACCGGACGTGGGTACTCAATACCGATCCGTGATCTTCTGCCACGACTCCGAACAGGAAACCGCCGCCGAGGCCTCCATGGCCCGGCAAAACGCCGATGGCAGATTCAAAAACAAGATCGTCACACAGATCGAACCTGCGGCCACTTTTTACCGTGCTGAAGAATACCACCAACGCTATCTGGAAAAGACCGGCCGCGTTTCTTGCGCCGTGCACACGCCGTGAGCCAGTGTTTTGCCGTGACTTGAAAAAGAGCAGAGCACGCCAGAAAATGCCGCTTCGTTAATGTTCGTTCGCGCGGTAAATCACGATAATGTTGCGCTAGAACCTGCCTGTTCGCTGACAGCCTTAGCGAAATAGCGGTGACAGGGGTTCATCCGCCGCAGCGGCTGGGACGAACCGTATCTGGTCAAACCTCAAGTCCATTTCCCCGTCACCGTTTACAATCACCCCTCTCGCTGACGTGGTGCGGTGAGGGCAAGAGTAATGGACAGCAACAGTGGAATCTTCCTGGCAAACCGTAACTGACTTCCTGATTCTGCTGACCGCGGCATTGCTTCTGGGCACGCTGGCCGAACGTCTGCGCCAGAGCGCCATCCTCGGCTATCTCTTGGCTGGCACGCTGGTGGGACCCAACGTGCTGGCCCTGGTCAGTTCCGGTGTCCAGGTCGAAGTGTTTGCTGAACTGGGCGTGGCCCTGCTGCTATTTACCATCGGGCTGGATTTTTCGTTTCGACGTCTGCGCCATCTGGGCATCGTGGCCTTGATCGGCGGGTCTCTGCAGGTAGTGGTCAGCTTGATCATTTTCGCGGCCGCCGTGGCGTTGATGGGGTTGAATCCGCCCGCGGCATTGGCCATGGGAACGATTGTGACCATGTCCAGTACAGCGTGCGTTGTGCGTTTGTTGATGGATCGCGCCCAACTGGACAGCATCCATGGACGAAACGCACTGGGCATGCTGTTGCTGCAAGATGCGGCTGTGATCCCCCTGATCCTGATGATGGCAGCGCTGCGAGGCGGTCGCAGTCCAGACGGTGACGGTCTTTCTCTGCTGCAAACCGCGTTACTGGCAGTTGCACTGATTGGACTATTTTACGTGTTGTTGGTCTTCGTGGTGCCGCAGTTATTTAACATCCGCCAATGGGTAAAAAACCGCGACTTGCCCATTCTGCTGGCCATTGTTATTGCACTGGGCGCCGTGGTGGCGGCACACCGGGTCGGTATCTCACCGGCCACGGGAGCGTTCATCGCCGGCGTCCTTTTGGGCCAATCCCCGTTTGCGGTGCAGATTCGGGCAGATGTCAGTTCTATTCGAACACTGTTGGTCACCGTCTTTTTTACCGCCATCGGCCTGCTGGGCGATCCCCTGTGGGTGATGGATCACTGGCGCCTTGTCGCCGCTACCGTGGCGGCCATCGTCATCGGCAAGGCCCTGATCATTGCGATCATACTGCGGTTGCTGCGACTATCGCTCGGCATGGCAGTGGCGACCGGGCTGTGCTTGGCGCAGGTCGGCGAGTTCTCATTCGTGCTGGCCGCCATAGCCCGCGACGGGCTGATTGGCCCGGATCTCTTTAGCCTGATCATTTCCGCCATCGTGGTCACCCTGCTGCTTACCCCGTTTCTGGTCAATGCGGCGCCGCTGGTCGCCGGCCGGATTGACGCCTGGCAGAACCGACGCATAACCAGTAGCCAATCGCCTGGTGGTACAACACAAACCGACCAGCCGCAGGGAAAAATTTTTATTATTGGGTTCGGCCCCGCCGGACAGCAGGTGGCCCAGGCCTTGCTCAACCAATATCAAAAGCAGATCGTGGTCATTGATCTCAACTGGCGTAACACCACGATCGCCATGCACGACGGACTGGCAACGCAACTCGGCGACGCCTCACGCCGCGATGTGCTGGAACACGCCCAGATTCATGTCGCCAGCGTGATCGTCGTCACTATCCCGGACACCAATACCAGCCGCACCATCATCCACCATTGCAAATACCTGGCGCCCAGCGCGGTGATCGTCGCTCGGGCCCGCTACCACGCACTAAGCGAACAAATCCAGTCAGCTGGGGCCTTGGAGGTTGTTGACGAAGAAGAAAGCGTTGGCCTGCGCCTGGCCGCCGAAGCCCGCAAACACATGCGGGACGAAGACGAACAAGGTTGACGACAATAATTGTCACTCTGAAAGTGAGAGCAGGATCAAGTAGCTTTAACCCCTCACCCCCTTGGCCACCTGGAGACGACGGCGCGGAATCAAATTTCCCGGCAGTCAACCACAAGGGCATTGCCTATATGTTGCCATGGAGTCTATCCAATCCCGCCCCGCGACCAACCTGACCGAGCGGGTCGACGATAAGGCTTCGTCCGCCCATGACGAACGTGTCGCTGTCGGTCATCGGCATGCTGATGGCGTGCCGCAGGCGGCGAATGATTCGTCCTCGGCTGCCAAACCTTCAAACTCCCAGAATGAATCGCGCAGCCTCACCTAATCGATTGTACGTTTCGGCGCGGAGAAACTTGCGC
>Ga0310124_10001336_pt1 | contig 17183 bp, 18 predicted proteins | sample CB11b_AW_Bot5_MG_FD_203507 | JGI IMG/M metagenome (GOLD analysis project Ga0310124, IMG submission 203507) | Marine microbial communities from Western Arctic Ocean, Canada - CB11b_AW_Bot5 | ecosystem: Environmental > Aquatic > Marine > Oceanic | place: Canada: Western Arctic Ocean | collected... | reverse complement strand
TGTGCTCTTTGGATCCCGTAAAGTACATAAGAGCAGCTCCCCATTGATCTGCTTTTACAAGGCGCACATCAACGCGCAATCCATTGTGTAAATCAAAGCTGATCTTCTTGTCCCCTTTAACCGCTATGTCTCGAACAATCTTTAGTTTTGCGATAGCATCGGAAACCTCTTCTGGAGCGGTAGTTACTAGTAATATATCAATATCCCCTACGGTCTCTTTCTCTCTTCTAAAAGACCCTGCAACGTCTACTCTGTCGACACCAGTAACGGATTTGATTGTCGTAAGCAAAAGCTCAACATCGCTCTGTGCCTCTTCTCTTGAAAACCTCTTTATCGTCTCATCAACTCTAAGTGCATTCTCTAGTGCCTTCTTTTCCATGATCTCATCCCAGAGTTCTAGATCACAGAGCTTGCCCTGCTTCGCTGCATTTATAAGCTGGGCCACAGACGTAATACCAAGCTCTGTCTGCAACTGCCGTACACGCTTAGGCCCTAGGCCTTCTATGTCCATAAGTTCAGCGCTTATGCCTCCCTGTTCTTTTTGCAGTAATACCAAAAACTCCATCTCTCCCGTTTCGAGGAATTCGATAATCTTCTTCGCGATAGCATCGCCTATTCCAGGGAGCTTTTTTAATTCCTTTTCATCACCATACGTCGAAACGTCTTTATCAAGCTCCTCGATAACCGTTGCAGCTTTTCTATACGCTGCAGGTTTAAAAGCCACGTCTTGCTCTTGGAGCAGGGCTGCTATTTGATTAAGCTTGGAGGCGACCTGCGCATTATTACTCATACATTTAGTATACAGTACAAAGAGAAACCTACTTTGGAATGGTCGCCGAGCCTGTAAAAAATACAGGCCCAGCGACAAATGGCTCGACAGGGAATCGAGCCGGTGGGAGTGGGGAAATATTATCGCCGTCTGACGGAGTGATCTCGCCTGGCTTCCCTTTTATGGGCCTTTTTACGACGAAGGCGACCTTTCATCGCCTCAGGTGTCGGCTCAAGGCCCTCACTCTCTAAATCCTGGCGTACTGCGTTCAATCGGCGAACTTTCTTAGATGACATACTTCACTCCCTAAACAAAACTTTTGTCCTACTCTTCCGAAATGGCGTACAACAGTACGGGTTCTCTATATCCTCAGAAAACCAGAGCAGGTTTCTTTTTGTAAATCGATGCTTTCAATGAGCAAATACTGGCGTACCAATACAAATAGTAAAAATATACTACTACTATTTTTCTATACGTCAATGGGTATATTAGGGGGCCTCCTGCCAGCTACCGAGATAGGCAACGTGTTTTGCTAATACCGATAATGGTCTGGCTTGTATGGACCATTAACGGGAACACCCATGTAGTCAGCTTGTTCCTGAGACAACGTCGTAAGTTTTACTCCAAGTTTATCGAGGTGTAAACGAGCTACCTCTTCGTCTAATCTCTTAGGCAAACGATAGACACCAACCTTGTAGTTTTCGGTATGTTGCCACAATTCAATTTGGGCAAGAACTTGGTTCGTAAACGAGGTACTCATGACAAAGCTAGGATGTCCAGTTGCACAACCGAGATTTACCAAACGCCCCTTCGCTAAAATCAAAATTGATTTACCACTACCTGTGAACGTGTAGCGATCTACCGCACCTTCTTTTTCTCCTTTTATCTCATCTTTTGTGACGCGACCAGCAGCAACTTCTGCATCTAACCAAGCGACATCAATTTCGGTATCAAAGTGACCGATATTACATAATATAGCATCTTCAGCCATGTGTACCATGTGTTCACCTTTAATAATATCCTTATTACCTGTAGTGGTAACAAACAAGTTGCCTTCCTTGCTAGCCTCTTCCATGGTTGTTACTTCGAAACCTTCCATAGCCGCTTGTAGCGCGTTAATAGGGTCGATCTCGGTTACAAGCACACGGCAACCATAACGCTGCAAACTTTGAGCGCACCCTTTACCAACATCTCCGTATCCACACACCACAGCAACTTTACCGGCAAGCATAATATCGGTTGCTCGCTTTACACCGTCGGCAAGCGATTCGCGGCAACCATATAAATTATCGAATTTACTTTTCGTTGCTGAATCATTGATGTTTATAGCGGGTACTTTTAAGCCACCTTTTTGGCTTAACACTTCTAAACGATGAACCCCCGCTGTCGTCTCTTCGCTTAAGCCTTTTATATCATCTAGTAAACTCGGAAATTTTTCATGCACCATCGCTGTTAAATCACCACCATCATCAAGAATCATATTTAAAGGCTTTCCATCAGGAAAAGCGGTAAGCGTTTGCTCTATGCACCAATCAAACTCTTCGTCATTAAGGCCTTTCCAAGCAAACACAGGAAATCCCGCTTTAGCAATCGCACATGCAGCATGGTCTTGAGTGCTAAAAATATTACAACTACTCCAGCTTACCTTAGCCCCAAGCGCAGCCAGTGTTTCGATGAGCACTGCCGTCTGAATGGTCATATGTAAACAACCAGCAATGCGAGCTCCAGCGAGCGGCTGCAATGGTCCATACTTTTGCCGCAGCGCCATCAATCCTGGCATTTCATTCTCCGCTAATGTAATTTCTTTACGGCCAAATAAAGCCAATCGTTCAAACTCCTCAGCAGAGCAATCTAAAACCTTATACGGCAAGGTGGTGGGATCAGTAGTCATGAGATAAATAAGAAAGAATTACAGAGTAGGAAGAGATTCTCCATAGGCGATTTGTGCCCTGGACCATACAGCATCGCGATCAACATGGTCTATAAGAGTTCCCTCAAGTTCTACAGCGAGTGACCCCATCGCATTACCAAGTCTTAGGGCATCAATATTCGACCACCCTGCCTGAAGTCCAGTAAGTAACCCTGCACGGAATGCATCACCTGCACCTGTTGGATTGACCACCTTCTCTGGGGTACATGGGCCGACATTGAGGGCGCCATCTTTACAGAAACACGTCACACCTGCATCTCCTCTTGTCACAATAACCATAGGAGTTTTAAGGAGTGCATTTTCTTCGGTAATATTAAGACGATTGGAAATCAGTCCCCACTCGTATTCATTCGCTATCAATCCTGCACAGTGCTCTACTCCAAATCGTAGCTCGTCATCAGAAAGAGCTATGACCTGCTGACCGGGATCAAAGAAGAACGGCACCTTGTATTTTTCACACCATCGCACCCCTTCCATCATCAGCACTGCATTACGTGGGCTGATAATGGCATGAGAAATTTCTTCACGGCGATCCGAAAGATCTGGAAAGCTGCCATCGGCATCTGCACCAGGATGAAAGAATGTAATCTGACGCTCGGAACTATCCGTACCAATAATGGCTGTTGCTGTAGCTCCAGAAGTCAGCTGCTCAACGTACTCCACCGAAATGTCACGATCTTCTAATAGAGTCCTGTAATCTCCACCGTCACTTCCAATAGTTGTCACCAGCATTGGCTCTGTGCCAAGAAGCTTGAGGTTCCATGCAATATTTGCCCCTGTACCCCCATGATGTCGTGCATAATGTGGAGAAAAGAAGCTCACCGCCAAAGAATCTAAGGCCGAAGGGTCTATAGCATCAGCAAATGAGCCATCGTAGCCCAAAAGCACATCATATGCCGTTGATCCATTTACAAGAATTTTCACAGACAATACCGTAGCGCACTATAACCCTCTTCCGCTACCGTATTCGGGCATGAATATTGCAGTTATCGGAACAGGCTATGTAGGACTCGTCTCCGCTGTGTGCTTCGCAGAGCTGGGACACACTGTATTTGGCGTTGATATTGATGAAGAAAAGGTAAAGAAGCTACGACAAGGTATCAGTCCTATTTACGAACCAGAACTCGAAGACCTTCTAAAAAGAAATATCGATGCTGGGCGTATCTCTTTTACAACTGATCTCACAGAATCACTACCAAATGTAGAAGTAGTATTCTCTGCAGTAGCTACTCCACCCAACGAAGATTTTTCTGCTGACCTTAAAGCAGTATTTGTCGTTACAGAATCTGTTGCACAACATGCAGATCACGATCTTGTCTTTGTAAACAAATCAACAGTGCCTGTTGGAACTGGAGAAAAATGTGAAGAGATTATCGCAAAAACACTAAAAGATCGCGGGGTAGACTTTAAGATTCCAGTGGTATCGAATCCTGAATTCCTCCGTGAAGGTCACGCCGTGCATGACACCATGCAACCAGATCGGATTGTCGTTGGTATCAATGGAGATGATTGGGCAAAAAAAACTTTAGAAGAGCTTTATGTTCCCCTGACAAGAGTAAGTAAGCCTATCGTATGGATGTCTCGTGAAAGCTCGGAGATAGTGAAGTACGCAAGTAATGCATTTCTTGCAAACAAGATTTCATTTGCCAACATGCTCTCGGAGCTTTGCGAAGCAACTGGAGGAAATGTGCGAGATGTAACAAAGGGAATGGGAATGGACGACCGCATAGGTCCACGCTTTTTGCACTCTGGTATTGGATACGGCGGAAGCTGTTTCCCTAAGGATGTAAAAGCACTTATCGCCCTAAGTCGTGAGACAGGAATAGATCTTCCATTGGTGCAAGCAACACATGACATCAACAACCACCAACGTCAGCGCTACTTCAAAAAACTTCTTGATGCACTACCAAGCAATGCAACTGTAGGAATTTGGGGGCTTTCCTTTAAGCCACGTACAGACGACATGCGAGAGGCACCGAGCTTGGATTTGATCCCAATGCTACTCAAAGCTGGACACACAATAAAAGCGCATGACCCTATCGCCATGGAGAATGCTCAATCTATTATCACCGAAGGAGTTGAATGGAAAGATAGTGCCATAGCTGCCGCAGAGAATGCGGATGCACTTATAGTGCTCACCGAGTGGGATGAATTCCGCGGTGCAGACCTCAAGAAAGTTAAATTAGCTATGAAAGGCCGTGACCTCTTTGATGGACGCAATATCTACGAACCCTCTGAGGCACAAGAAGCCGGACTCATCTATCATGGTATAGGAATAGCATGAAAATATTACTGACAGGATCGGCAGGATTCATAGGATTCCACACAGCCAAAATGCTCCTCGAACGAGGAGACACTGTAGTCGGGTTTGATAACTTTAATGAGTACTACGATCCAAAGCTAAAAGATGCTCGCAACGAGGTGCTAGAAGGATACGACAACTTCTCAATCATCCGTGGAGACCTAAAAAGTATTGATGCATTAAAAAGCGCTTTTGACATAATAGGTGGAGGTAAAGACACGCGCGTTTGCCATCTAGCTGCTCAGGCAGGTGTACGCCACTCTATCGAGAACCCTGACGAATTTATTCAAGACAATATTCAAGGAACAAACAACATCTTCGAGCTTTGCAAAGAATACAATGTTGGTGGAGTAACTTACGCAAGTAGCAGCTCTATCTATGGAGATAACGAACAGAGTCCCTTTAAAGAAGAGCACAAATCCGATAAGCCAATGTCGCTCTACGGCATGACAAAAAAGTGCAACGAGCTACAGGCGTACACGTACTACTCACTCCACGGAGTAAAAAGCACGGGGCTAAGGTTCTTTACTGTCTACGGACCATACGGCAGGCCTGACATGGCACTCTTCTTATTTACAGATTGGATAGTCAACAATAAGCCAATGCAGATATTTGGAGAAGGAAAGATGCAACGTGACTTTACATATGTAGAAGATATCGCATCAGGAATAGTTGCTGCACTTGATAAAAACTACGACTACGAAGTATTTAATCTTGGAGGAGGAAAAACAGAAGAACTCATGACCTACATATCCACTCTCGAACAAGCCCTAGGTAAAGTTGGTCAAAAAGAAATGCTTCCGATGCAGCCTGGTGATGTCGTTTCAACATCTGCAGATATTTCTAAAGCACAAAAAATGCTTGGGTATGACCCAAAGACACATATCAGTGAGGGGATTCCGAAGTTTGTGAAGTGGTACAAGGAGTACTACGAAGTGGAAAACGGAAAACGGAAAACGGAGAATTTATAGAAGAAATCATTTTCCACTTTGCACTTTCCACTTTCAGTTTTTTCTAATCCACACTTCCTGCGGAATATTCTCTATTTGATAAAACCCATATGCAGAAACTCCTAGACAGTCTTCTAGGCAAACAACAGCTTTAGCCTTGGAAAGAAGAGAAGGGCGATAACGAAGTACTGGAGAGCGGCTTTCATACTGCCAAGCATGCCCAAATGAGCCAGAGATAAGAACAACACCATTACTAGGTAATTGATTCACCTGACGCATAACTGTACGAGCACCCGTCTCGTAAAAGGCAAGTTCTGTATGGGCAAAAACATATACCGCTATGACAATTTGCATAGCGAGCAACAAAGCAGGCTTTCGTAATACTTTTGGATAAGCAACTACTCCCCCAATAAGTAAGGGCAAGAAAAGCACAGGGTAATACACACGATACGAAGTGATGTGAAATGCAAAGACGAGTAAAAAACTAAGAAGTAGCGGCCACTGTTTTGACTTGATCATCCCAAGAAGTCCAACAACAGACAGCACTATACTTCCAGCCCACAACCATGACTTTAATGTAGTCTGCAAAAGACTAAGCAGAGACTGCCCTACGTTTTGCTCTCCTGCACTAATAAAACTTGCTGCAGCTAGAGGGTTAGAAGCGACGTACATTCCAACAAGAAGTAACGGCGCACCAATGGCAAACAGTTTGTGCATAGGATGAATTTTTGCCTTCCAAAATAATGCTATCACTATTGGCAAATACAATACTACTTGATATGCCGTGAACAATGAGGCAAGCCAAAAAAGAGCAATCCAACCGAGATAATTTTCCACTTTCCACTTTCCACTTTCCACTTTTAACAGTAACCAAACAAATACTAATCCTTGTAACGCTGTAAGTACTGCCATCATCACAGTCCCCGACTGAAACATCACTGATGCACAAAAAATCCAAAGACCACATAGCGTTAGACGATCTTCAGATGAAAAGTGTTTTGCCATATGTGCAATCAGCCATACAGACTGCACGAGTAGTGTTGCAAATATGACACGCCACACCATCTCTTGGCTTGGAACAAACTCCGTTAAGCTCATAGCAAAACGTGCAAGTGGTGGATGCGGGTAGGGAATATCCAAAAGATACTTCGCTTCATCGGTATGAACACCACCAAGCCCCCGATAGAGTGCGAGTAACACTGCATAAGCCTCTAGGCCGATTAAAATTAAGAAGCGTCGCATAAAGAGAGAAGGCCGGTAGTAAGACTAAGAGTATGACAACTGATCTGATCCTCTCCCCGAACATATGAACGGTACATCAGCTGAACAGTATCACTTTGTATCTGATGTATAGTGATTCCCGAAAGTAACCAACCCTCACGGTTTGCTGTTGCTTGAATAAGGGTTTGTACGCGGTTACGCATTTCTGGATTTGTATACAAGGGCTTAAGAGCCCACAGACGAAGCATCAACACACATGCAATCACCACTACAGTGATCCAAAAAATAAGCCACTGATTCTTATTTAAGTTTTCCATGCTATAAATCTACTCATTGTGTAGTTCCAAACTACACCGGTAAATGCTCCTACTACTACTGCCGTTAGATCATGCCAACCAACATTAAACAAATATGAACTTACTGCGTAGTTGGCCACTGCTCCAAAGGCACAGGCGATATTGTATTTAAAGAAACCTATGAGCATCGCCATCCCTTTAAGTCGAGACATCGCAAATGTCCAAATGTTGTTTACGTAAAAGTTAAAGATGATCGCAACTTCAATAGCAATAAGTACCGCGACGCCAAACCCTGCAATAGAGAGATTATCTTCTACTCGTAGTACAGACGAAGCAGTGATGTACGTCCCAAGATGCACGAGCACACCTAGTCCACCAACAAGGCAATACTTCACAAATGTCAGAGGAATATAACGACCAACAGTAACGTCGTAGAGGTACTCCAAAAACTCTATTTGTACACGACGAGATAATTTACTTGCTCCATGCAAGCGTGTTGAGAATGTAAATGGAATTTCTTCTACGATCGTATCACGAGGAACACACACCAAAAGATCGAGTAAGATTTTAAATCCTTTAGGGTTTAAGTTTTTAGCAATACCTTGAAAGAGGTTTTTACGAATGGCAAAGAATCCACTCATAGGATCTTGTACTTTAACTTTGCACACCTTCAAAGCAAGCCCCGTTGCGATACGGCTCATAAGATGACGACGTTCATCCCACTCTCCAACACTTCCTCCAGAAACATACCGTGATCCAATCGTAATACCATGTCCGGATTGCGCAGACTTATAGAGCTTCGGCAAAATGTTCATATCATGTTGGCCATCTGCATCCATCACCGCCAATACTTCTCCTTTGGCAGAAAGAAATCCTTCTATAACCGCAGAAGAAAGTCCACGACGTCCCACACGACGAATAATGTGCACATTATCCCTATCGTGTCCTATCTCCTGTGCCACTCTCCACGTCTCATCAGGGCTATCATCATCGACGATGATAATCTCATGAGGAATGTCGCTAAGCACCTTCTCCAGCGCTGGTAAGAGCTCTGGCAGGTTCTCGGCCTCGTTGTAGGTAGGAAGGATTAAAGAAAGCACGGGAATACCGTAGCGTAAATACACCCGTTTGCGCTACGGTATCGGGGATGAAAATCCTCGTAACAGGCTCCTCCGGCACAATAGGAACAAGGCTATGCGAAAAGCTACTTGCAGCAGGCCACGAGGTTTCCGGTGCAGATTGGGAACCCTGTAAGTGGAATAAGGAGGTAGAAAACTTGAGGATTGATATCGATCTCCGCCACAGCGATGAATTCGACAAATTACCGACTGATGTTGATCTCATCATCCATTTAGCGGCAAATGCTCGTGTGTATGAACTTGTAGAGCATCCAGAGAGAGCAATGGATAACTTTATTGATACCTTTAATATTCTGGAACATGCTCGAAAAAACGGTATCAAAAGAATGATGTTTGCATCATCTCGTGAGACCTACGGAAACATCCACCTTCCAGAGGGAGAATTGTACAGTGAAGATAAGGCACACTTCATGACCTGCGAAAGCCCATACACCGCCAGTAAAATCGGAGGAGAGGCACTATTTGAGGCCTACAAGAGGTGTTACAAGATTGATACCATCATCTTCCGCTTTAGTAATGTCTACGGCATGTACGACGATTCTGTTCGTGTTGTTCCCCTCTTCTACAGACAAGCAAAAGCTGGAGAGCTGCTAAAAGTATTCGGAAAAGACAAATGCCTCGACTTTACGTATATCGACGACTGCGTAGACGGCATCCTTCTTTCTATAGAGAACTTTGAGAGTGCAAAGAACGAAACCTACAACCTCGCCTTCGGAGAAGGAACAACCATTATGCACTTAGCAGAGAAGGTTGTAGAACTCCTCGGAAGTAGCTCTAAGATAGAGGCTACAGAATCAAGAACTGGAGAAGTAACGCATTATATTGCTGATATCTCTAAGGCGAAGAAGGCCTTCGGATATGACCCTAAAACAAGCTTTGAAGATGGAATTCGGCTTAGTATGGAGTGGTATAAGGCAAATACCTAAGTATTGACATATTTGTTAATAGTTGTAGAATACTTTAACTATGAATAAAGAATACTTAAGACCAGAAGACTATTTGCGCAGAATGCAGGAAGGAAAAGAGCCTGCAAGAAAGATTCCTGATGCCAAAGAAGCGTCCCCTTCGACAGTAGAATCACGAGATCAACTTGCAACAGCACTGAGTAGAGGAGGGCCAGCTGAGCCTGCAACGCCTTCTCGTAAAGCAGTAGATGCATCTTTGCAAAGCATTGAATATAGCGATGTTCAAAAATTAGAAATGACCAAGATTCAACAGTCTCAAACTGCAGCACTTAAAAGAGGCATACTTAAAGACGCTGTGACTCTCCCCCCTTTAGAAGGAGCTTTTAATAATCGTGTAGTACATATCATGCCAAAATGGCATCATCCAACATCAGTCTATCCTTCAGAACATATAAACCTAACAACAACACAGAAAGTTGTTGATGTGCAGAAATCATTATTTCTTTATATGCAAACATTAAAAGCGCATGACTCTTTTCTCCCTATTTCTCTAGAGACTGTTGCAGAAAATAGTGTTTATAGCATTCCACGACCACCTATTTCTCTAGCTGTAAACGGAGAAGATCCAATTGATGTACGTTCTGATAAAGCCCAAAGAATACTTATAAAACACGATGACGCACTTACAGATACACTCTCAACAAATGAAAAAATAAGTGCCCACAGCATTGTGGGTGGCATAGAGTTTCGGCCAATTCTTCCACAAAGGATCATTGATTTGTATAAACTACTAAAAGAATCACACACTCAAGAAGACTTTGATATATATAGTCAAATCTCCAGCTATAGAGCGGGTCATGTCAGAATAAATCCAACAGCTGCCTTAAAATTCACACAACTTGCAGAAAATTTCGAAGCACTTGAGAAGGCAATGAACGAAGCATTTACCGAAGGTCTACTTGGTACTGACGACACCGAGCATGTACAACAGCTCCTTTGCGGAGAGACGCATGTGAGACTTGTTGTAGAATCGTTACGAAAAGCAGGGGCTACAGTCATCGTTTCTGCTGTACCGAATTGTCAAAATTGGAGAGACTCTAAACTGCCAACGGAAACAGATATTTACCAATCAATAAAAGATTTGCTTTCACAGCAGTAGGGGAACATTATTCATCCCTATGGTTGATGGTACAAAACTATTAGAGGGTGCAAATGGAGAAACGCTCAGCGTTGAAGAAATGATACGTGCATCTGGACAAGCAAGCTCGTCAGGCGAGATCAAGACAACGAAGTAAATAGGTACACTGCCTACTTCTTCTCCTCGTGATACACACGCTCCGCATTTACCTCCCAGATATTCATGTTGTTGGTTTCTCCTGCAATGATATTATCCACTGCAGTCATCGCTGTTAACATACTGTGATCTTGGTTGTTGTATCGGTGCATTCCATTTCGCCCAATAAGGAATAAATTCGGGATAGTTAGTGACCAATCGCGAATAGTATCGAGCTTATCGTACGTTCCAAAGTATGCTGGATAGGCCTTCTTCATGCGCAAAACACACGCATCGTTTACGTCTTCTTTCTTAAGGAAGCCGATCTGCTCTAGCTCCGCAATACCCTGTTCTATCATCGCCTCATCCTTCTTTACCCATAACTCATCCCCCTCGTCGACAAAGTATTCCAGTCCAATCCACACGTTCTTTGTGTGATCTTTAAGCATATACGGGCTCCAGTTATTAAAGATCTGAATACGACCAACTTTTACCCCTCGGTCTTGCACGTAGATCCAGTTATCCGGAACTTCAGTTGATGGCTTTTTTCCTTTCTCTTCTACATTCAACTTATTAAGCAAAAGCCCCACTGTCATAAAGTCTCGATAGATGAGTCCTTTAGCAACTTCCTGAACAGATTCTGCAACTGCAGGCTGCATCCCTGCTACCAAGTGTTTTACTGGCATCGTCGAGAAGAAGTAATCACAGGCGACCTCTTCACTCTTGCCTGTTTCCATATTTTTAATAATCGCAGAAATTACTTTCTGTTTTCCGTTTTCCTCTTTCCACTTTACACTTTCCACTTTGCACTTCATATGCACCTCACCACCACACGCAGTTACTTGTGCAGTCACCGTCTCCCACATCTGCCCCGGTCCAAACTTTGGATAGAAAAATCGAGTAATCAAACTCGTCTCTCGCTCTTCTTGCTGCTTAGAAAAGTCTGAACTTAATAAATCTTTTACCGCATGTACAACCGCACGACGTAAAGAAAGTCCTTTGATACGCTGTGCACCCCAGTCTGCCTTTATTTCACTGCAAGGTACTCCCCATACTTTTCGGGTGTAGTCCTCGAAAAATGTTTTATACAAACGCATACCAAAACGATTAATCATAAACGCATCGAGATACGTCTCATCTTTGCGCTTAAAAATCTGAGCCTTGATATAACTCATTCCAATAAGCGTTGTATTGATCAGCCCAAGTCTCCATGCAATTTTTAGTGTGATACCAATCGGATACGGGAAAAAGCTTCGCTTAAAGTAAATGCGAGAGATGCGCGGACGGTGCAGCATAACGTTATCTTCTTTTTCTGGATCTGGTGCAGGGCGTTTCTCTGGTTTTCCATCACTGCACTCTGGACATAAGTAATTCATTACAACTTCTGTAGCATAATCTATCTCATGCTTCTTCTCTTCGGTGTCTGCAGCGGGTGCACCTTGTACTGGCATGATATTAAACCACCAATCCATTACCCGTTTGCTCTTAGAGAAAAATCGATGCCCACCAATATCGATACGGTTTCCTTTGTAGTTATAGGTTTGCGCAATACCACCGATAGCATTTGTCGACTCAAAGATCACAGGCTTGATGTCTGTACGCTTAAGAAGTTCATACGCTGCAGTAAGGCCTGCAGGTCCAGCGCCAGCGATAACTGCGATCTTCGACATTAATGAAAAACGTAGAATTTCCGCATCGTAAAGTTCCAAAATAGAACCAATATTTGCGAAACCATCTTCGAGATGATCTTATCCATACCGGCTATATCAATTAATAGATACAGAATCAGCCACGTCCAAAGCAATCCACCTATTGCGATGGCAAACACCATGAATAGCTCTTTTTTTCTATCATGCTTACTCTCGAATACCCAGATAACACAGAGAAAGTGATTCCATGCCAGTCCACACATATAGGCTACAAACGCAGCTGGAATATAGTGAACATCCATATACGTAATCAGCACCGAGAATACCAATAGATCTACTACCGCAGCTGTCCCTCCAACGAAGAAATAGCGGATAAATTGCAGGTGAGCAGCGCCGGTCTTATCGAGGAGTAATTTGCGAATCATCCCAGAGACTATAACGGAAGGGTTGGGGTTGGGGCTAGGGTGCACCTGCATTCTTTCGCTTTTTCCTAGCTCTAGACCCAGTCCTGGCCCTATGCTGTAGGCCAATGGAAAAGCCTACTCTCTGCATCGTCGGCCTTGGATACGTCGGTCTACCCCTCGCATATATCTTCGCAAGAGCGGGTTATACCGTGCATGGTTTTGACATCAATCAAGGGCGTATCGACGAACTCACAGGAGGACACGACCGTACCAACGAAGTAGAAGACAACGACCTCCAAAGTGTGACAATCAACTTTAGTACTGATGCAAGTGTAATTGGAGAGGCGAACGTTGTGATCCTCGCTATTCCAACTCCTATTGATAGCAATAACAAACCAGACCTTAACCTCATAGAAAAAGCATCAGAATCTGTTGGTAAGAATATGAAAAAGGGAGCGATTGTTGTCTACGAATCCACTGTCTATCCAGGAACAACAGAAGAAATTTGTGGACCAATCCTCGAACAAGAATCTGGAATGAAGAGTGGTACAGACTTCTTCTTAGGTTACAGCCCAGAGCGTGTAAACCCAGGAGACAAAGAGCACACGATTGATAAGGTTGTAAAGATCGTTGCTGGACAAGATAAAAAAACAACCGACACTCTCTGCGATCTGTATAGCTCTGTTGTTACTGCTGGTATTCACCGAGCACAAAATATTAAAACTGCAGAAATGGCAAAGGCAATCGAGAATGCACAGCGTGATTTAAACATTGCATACGTAAATGAAGTCGCAATGCTCTGCCATAAGATCGGGATTGATACCACTGACGTACTTGATGCTGCTGGAACAAAGTGGAACTTCCTTGAATTTAAGCCAGGGCTCGTTGGAGGACACTGTATTGGTGTCGACCCGTACTACCTTGTAGAGAAAGCACAACAACTCGGGCTAGAAACTCATGTGATCTCTGCAGGCCGCAAGGTAAATGATGGTCTTGCTGCGCTCGTTGCTGATGAAGTACTAGAAAAGATTGGAGGAACAGGAAAAGTTCTTGTTATGGGACTGACGTTTAAAGAAGATATTCCCGACACCAGAAACAGTCAGTCATTCGCAGTGATCAAAGCTCTGCAGGCAGCAGGCTGTGAAGTACTGGCTCATGATCCCGAAGCGCCAAATAGTGATGTGCCAAAAGGTGATCTAAGTAATGGTCCTTTCGATGCTGTATTGCTTCTCGTAAAACACAAAGAGTACATCGATGCAGGAACACAGGCGATTATCGATGCAACGAAAGAAGATGGAGTGGTGTATGACCTTAAAGGAATACTCGATAAGCAAAGCATTGTTAATTCCAGAAGAACATACCTTAGTCTCTAATAAAGAGTTGCCACCACGAATAGATGAGGTATAGTTTTCCCCTATGAAGACAGGATTATTCGTTGGTAGATTTCAACCGTTCCATGACGGGCATCGTAAATGTATTGAGAAAATACTAGAAACGTGTGACCGATGTATCGTAATGATGCGCGAAACAGAACCTACAGAGAAGAACCCTTTCGATCTAGAAAAAAGGAAAGCAATGATTCGCTCAGCATTCCCTGATGAAAACCAAGTTGAGATACAAGACTTTACAGACCCCGGTGCTAATCTTTCTGTCTTTATTGGACGCGAAGTAGGATATGAACTTATTCAGCTTGATGAAAAAACTGAATCTATTTCTGCCACAGATATTCGTAAAAAACTCTACGAGGAAGCTGGAAAAGAGTATGACATTGATGCTCCCCAAAAAGTACGATGAGTAAGCGATTTCAAGTTGTATGGCTAACCGGAAACACTGGTGCTGGTAAAACTACGCTTGCAGAAGGTATGAAAGAATACTTCAATGAAGGAGATCAAGGAGATGATAGAGCACGGCGTATTGTGGTACTCGATGGAGATGAGATGCGTGCAACAGTTTCTGTCGATGAAGGCCTCTCGCCAGAAGATCGCCGCAAACATAATCTGCGTGTAGCACGACTTGCACACCTCATGTCCGAACACGGATTCCTCGTACTTGTAGCGGTTATTGCTCCATTTGCAGCAGTACGAGAGGAGTTACAAAGTATTTGTGATCCACTCTGGGTATACGTAAATAGAGACGGGCTCGGCGGTGCAGATAGACCCTACGAAGCACCAGCCAAGCCAAGCCTTACCATTGATAACAACACTGTATCTATTACAGAAGGGCGAAATATGCTCAAAAACTTCCTCTGCTCGGATGCAATTCTCTGTGAAAAGAACGTAGAGATTCTAGCGACGAGTTAAGAAAGAGTAAGTAAGATAGAAAAGCATGCTATTTACCACTTCATGGGATGACGGCTATACATTGGATCTTCGTCTTGCAGATCTCTTAGACAAGTATGGAATCAAAGGAACATTTTATGTGTGCCCACGTAAACAGCACGGGCATGACATGATGTCGAATAATGAGATCGCAGTACTACGAGAACGACACGAGATAGGAGCACATACCTTGCGTCACTCCAAGCTCACTGAGGTAAGCAGTACCGAAGCAAAAGAAGAGATCGAAGCAAGTAAGGCATGGGTAGAGCAAGTAACTGGCGCGAAGTGTAAGATGTTCTGTTACCCCTACGGATTTCATAATGATGACATCAAGCAACTAGTGAAAGATGCAGGATACAAAGGTGCACGTACAACGACGCAATTACAATTCGCAGCTGATGACGCTTTTGCACTACCAACAACATTGCAGATTGCGCCCTTTCCTAAGCGAAAAACGTGGTCTCGGTGGTGGCACCCATTAGATCAATACGGTCCACTAAGAGTTCGACGAAAGCAGTTGAAAAAACTGGGAATCAAAAAAGAAGATACGAAAGATTGGCTCTCACTTGCCAAGGCCCTCTTTGATACAGCCGCCAACCGACACCCGACACCCGACACCCGACAACCCGTCTTTCATCTCTGGGGTCACAGCCACGAAATCGAAAAGTATGACATGTGGGAACCATTAGAAACATTCTTCGTCCACGTCAAAGCATCCGGTGTGGACTGCGTGACCAATCAGGAAGTTGTTTCCAACACTGCTGCATAAATCGCTTCGGTTTCTTTGGTCTGCCTCTCCACGGAATGCTCTTTCGCCCATGCAATACATTCATCAGCATGAATGATGCCATCTTCCAGTATATTTTTTAGTGCTGCAGCAACAGCATCTGGTTCTTTCGGCGGCACGATGAATCCCGACCGTCCATCGGCAATGGCATTGGTACAACCAGAATCATTGGGCCCGATAACAGGTACGCCAAATGCATTTGCTTCGAGAAAGACCAATCCGTAGCCTTCAAAATGCATCTCGTGGGGAATACTCAGCATAAGAAAGCAGTCAGCATTCGCATAAGACTGCAACAGTTCTTCCTCCGTAATATGGCCGCGGAATGTAATATTTGTTTCCAATGAAAGCTCTTGCACACGACACTTCAACGCTTTCGTATACGCATTGTCTGGAATAGAACCAATGATGTCTATATGGAATGGCACCGAAGAGGAACCTTTAAACGTACCACACGCTTCAATGATTTCTCGAATACCCTTGCGCTCTTTTACTCCTCCTACAAACACAAGACGCTTCTCTTCGTACGACCGTCTTTCGGGGGAATTTTGTGGCCATTCAATTCCCAAGGTATAGACAGACATTTTCTTCGCTACCACATCATAAATAGCCGGAGCACGTGTTTCTATCTCGGATAGAATACGACGTTGTGTGTAATCACTGATAGCAAGAACATAATCCGTATCGCGGTACACTCGACGCATGAGCATACCGGTAAACGTTTTTGCAAACGGCAATATCGTATATGTTCCGCAACCAGTGAATACCCATGGATGCCGAAGCCTTCGAGGAATAAATGGAAAGGCAAGCGCATACGGTTCTGCAAGTACATGAATAATATCAGGCTTAACATTTCGAATGCGCAGAGCAATCTTCCACGCAGTAAACAAAATGCATAACGGATTTCTTAGGAGCTCTAATGGCGGAAGTAATCCTGTAACCTGTGGCACAGCAAGATCTGCAGAACGCTTCTGAAGAAGAATCTCGACTTCGTGCCCTGCAGCAGTAAGACCAAGCGCAGTAGTACGCGCAAGTGTCCCCCACCCATCACTTGGCTCTGCGTGCTGCGCAATAATTAATACTCTCATGATGAAGACTGTAGACGCTTAAGATCCCACTCCACCATCATGCGTACCAAACCATCGAAGGAGACTGTTGGCTCCCAGCCAAGTTTCTTCTGTGCTTTATCGTTCGATCCGCAAAGTGTTTCCACATCCAAAGGCCGCTTGAATTTATCATCAAA
>Ga0310124_10001333_pt1 | contig 17216 bp, 13 predicted proteins | sample CB11b_AW_Bot5_MG_FD_203507 | JGI IMG/M metagenome (GOLD analysis project Ga0310124, IMG submission 203507) | Marine microbial communities from Western Arctic Ocean, Canada - CB11b_AW_Bot5 | ecosystem: Environmental > Aquatic > Marine > Oceanic | place: Canada: Western Arctic Ocean | collected... | reverse complement strand
ACGAATAACACTATTCCCCATAATTGCCCTCTTCATTCTACTAGTATGAACTCCCAGCGAAGCTATCCGAGGGACTGGCTTCCCATCCGCGGGAATCAGATCGCAGGAAGTTCCCAGATCGCCTGCAGGGACGATAGGCCGCCATCAACATAAATCATGTTGCCCGTGATATAGCGGGCGGCGTCGGACGCGAGAAACACCGCGGCGCCGCCACAGTCTTCGATCTCCCCAACCCGGCCCATCGGGACCTGCGCATTGAATAGCTTTTCCCCTTGCGGCTTTCTTTCGAAACTTCCGTGCACGAAAGGTGTCCGAATCAATCCGGGGGCGACGCCGTTGACGCGGATTCCGCGTTCTGCGAGCGACACCGCCATCGATTTCATCAACATGAGGATCGCGCCCTTCGAGGCATCGTACAAGACGCTCTCGTGCTCCGCCTGAATCCCATTGGTGGAGCCGACGCAAATGATGCTGGCATCGCCACGACGCTCACCGACCAGGTGCGCGAACTCAAGCGACGCAAGAAAATATCCGCGGACATTCAGGTTAAACGTCTTCTCGAAGTGCTCTTCCGTCAAATCCATGAATGGAACGTCAAACAGGCTGCCGGCGTTGTTCACCAGGCAGTCCAACCCACCGAGCCTTTCGTGCGCATCCCGAACACACGCCCGCGCCTGCGTTCCGTCAGACATGTCAAACTGGCTGAACTGACAATCCCCCCCGCCCTCAAACCTGCTTCGAACCTCGGCAGAAGGCTCCTTCCGGGCGCTCACCACAACATGGGCGCCCGCGCGAATCATGGCGCCCGCAATCCCTTCGCCGACCCCGTACGTCCCGCCGGTCACCAGAACCTTATAATCTTTCAAATCGATCATTGCGTCCCCACCTCGTATTCTATTCTTGTAAATGACTCCTGTTCAGCCTAACCGATACTCCAAACCTGTAGGCAGGATCAATTTAGTTTATGCTTCGTTTTTCAAATTGTAGAGTCGTTACTCCCAGCGCCATCCTGGATCAGGATCTCCTGGTTGACGATGTCGGTGTGATCATCAGGATTCAAGATCGCACCAACAGAACCAACGATGCAACGGTGATTGACGGCGGTGGCGCCTTCGCCTTTCCCGGTATGCTTGACTTGCTTACGCATGGATACGGACATCACTTCTACGGCGACGCCAACCCCGGAGCCATCGGAGAGAATTCCGAAATTCTGCCCCGCCACGGAGTCACCGGATTCGTACCTTCATTCCTCTCCCAGGCAACCGATCGACTCTTTGCAATCCTGGGGAGCCTCGCGGATCAGGCCACCGGCGAAGGAGCGCGCGTTTTGGGCATTCACAGCGAAGGGCCGTGCCTCAACGCACCCGGCGCGCACGACGCCGCCCGCCTGAGCCTTCCCAGCGCGAAACTGGCCGACCAGATGCTCGAAGCCGCACAGGGCCGACTGAAAGTCGTGACTCTCGCGCCCGAATTGCAGGGCTCGCGCGCGTTTGTCGATGTGATGATCCGCGCCGGGATCAGCCTGCATCTGGGGCACTCCCTCAGCTCACCGGACCAGGTCAATGAATTCGCGGACTGGGGCATCAAAGGAGTCACCCACATGTATGACGTGTTCTTTCCCGCCGCGCTAAAGGAAAGCGGCCTCTACCCGGTCTCACTGGCCGACGCAATCCTGGCCGAGCCGCGCCTTTGCATGGGGTTGATTTGCGACGGCGTACACACCGAGCAGATACAAACCAAACTGCTCACCCAGCTACCCCCCGACCGGCTGTTCCTGGAAACTGACTCGATGAAATTCACGGGACTGCCCCCCGGTCGATTCGAATTCTATCCCGGCACCTGGGCTCAATCCGCGCCAGATGGCGTGATCCGGCTGGATGGCGGCGAGCTTGCAGGCTCCCTCACGACCTCCGACCAGGCGCTGCGCAATCTGGTCGACTTTACCGGCATAGATCTGCCCCGCGCCTCGCACGCGACCAGCCTCAATCCTGCCCGCCTTATCGGCATGGACGATGAGCTCGGAAGCCTGGAACCCGGGAAACAGGCAGACATCGTTTTGCTTGATCCCTCGAACCTCTCGGTCCTATCCACGTATGTCGGCGGGAAAAAGGTTTTCGATCACGGAACACCCGCGTAACGCCGCCACCGAGCTTGCTCTGTTAGTTACCCACAAATCCGTGGGCGTATGAACTCAATCGTTCATGTGGTGCGCGGCGCAGGCGCCCAATTTGGAGTGCGGTGGCAGAGCGAAGCGGAGATCCCGGCGGATGCCGGGGCGGCGACACCGCTTTGGCTCCGCGCAAAGCCCGACGAAGCCACGCAGGGCGAAGTCGTGTCGGAGCGCGCCCCGGAGCCAAAGCGTAATCCCAGCGGCGTAGGTTCCGGTCCCCCCCGGGGGTAGCCAAAGCGCCGTCGACGCTCCGCTCTGCCGGCGCACTCCAAAAACTCGTGGTACGACTATTGGCTTGCCCCGCCTACTTCTCCACCGGGACCACGATGCCCCGCATGATGATGTTCTGCGCGAACAGAAACACCCCAAACGTCGGGATCGCCGCAATAATCAACGAGGCGAACGTAATGCCCATGTGGCTGCGGAGCTGAAGCTGATACAGGGTCGGCATCAGCGTCCACATCCGCTCGTCCTGACAGATTAGAAGGGCAAACATGAAATTCGAATATGCGGCCGTAAATGCCATCAGTGCAATATAGGCCAGAACCGGTTTTGAAAGATTCATCGTCAAATGCCAGAAAAGCACCCACTGGTTGGCCCCGTCGAGTTCGGCGCACTCGTACAGTTCCTTCGGCTGCGAATCGAAAAAACCTTTCAATATAAAAATCAGGTACCCGTTCGCGAGCCCGGGCAGAATCAGCGCCCAGAACGTGTTCAGCAGGTTGAAATTCCGGAGCGTCAGGAAAATCGGGATCTGGGTCACCATCGACGGAAACGCCATCGTTACCATAAGAAAGAGAAGAATCTTGTAGGTGGAAGGCAACTGGAACCGGCTGAGCGCGTAGGCCGCCATCGGATTTACGATCAACGCGGCAAGCACAGCCAGCCCGCAATAAATCACCGTATTCACCAGGGCCCGTCCGTTCAGCAACATATACTCGATCACGGTCTTGTAATTCCGCGTTGCGAATTCCCGGCGCAGCGAGCCGCGGTTCTGCAAAAACTCCCGGTAGTGCAACTGTTTTTGCGGGAGCTGCACCTCGGCAAAGGACTCGTAGTCTTCGCCCGTTGCACTCCTCAGCGCTTCGATCGTTTCGTACCGCCCCGCCATGAAATCCTCGAAACGAAAATCTAGGCCGTCGATATAGATCTGCTCGAGAGGCAGGCGATGCAGCTCGCTGTCTTCCGACTCCCTCCACCCCCGGAGAAAGGCTGTCCAATCCGACTCAGCGATACTGCTGTGCAAAGGGTCGTCGAAAAGTGGAACCGTATCGAAATCTGAGTATCCGGTTTCGTAGATACGGTTCAAGGCATCGATGGTAAGGTACTTTGCCTGCAAAAATCGGCGATAAGGAACCACCGCCTCCTCGTCCGCGCGAATCCAGAGCAGGTTCAACGCTTCCCGAACAAATCGCTCCCAATCCGAAATCTCCAGCGAACTGCCAACCGGCGCCCGGCGGGATAGACGGACCTCAGCATAGGACTCGAACGACGTTCCATGCTTCGCATTATACTCTTCGATATCGCGGGTGTACTGCGACTTGAGGAAAATGTTTTTGTACATCCCCTCGACGCTGAAATAGAAGCGGTACAATTGGGGTTGCCGTTGCTTCAGCGCGCGGTACCGTATGGCCAACGGTTCGTCCGAGATGCGCCGGACTCGCTCCAACGGAATCTGCGGATCCATGAAGACGCTCTGCCAACTCGCGACGTGCATTTTCAGCTCCCGGTTCGCCGCGTCCAGATCGCCGTCAAACTCCTTTTTCAGCCCGCGAATCAGTTCGCGTTGCAGTTCCATGATCGATCCGCGGGTTGCCGCGAACCGAAGAAATCCAACGGTGAAATTGTAATGCGCATCCCCGAGATCTTTCAAAAACTCGCCATAGTCACTCACCAGCACTTTATTGATTTTTGCCGGGGGCTCGATTGTTTCGAAAGAGATGATGCTCTCGTCGTAGGCGGACTTGACCATATCCAGCTTTTCATTGAAGAGCCCCTCGATGTACTTCCTGTACAGAAGCGTGTCGTCGACGAGAAAGCCCGGGATGATGCGCAGCTCCTTTTGATCCACAGCACTCTTTGTGCTGCCCGCGATCATCAGCGCGAACGGATAAATCATGGTCAGCGCGCCCGCGATCAGAAACAGGTAGATCGTGCCGATCAGCAACCTGACGCTGAAGTGCTTTCTGCCTACTTTGTGGAGGATGGGCATGATTAATTCAAATTCATCAGCTATTTCTCTCCCGTGGTCTTGAATTCCAATCGCGCGAGAATTCGCAGCTGGTAGACCGTGAATCCGATCAGCATGGTGGCGAGGACCCAGGCCATCGCAGTGGCGGGGCCCATCTTCAGGAAAGTGAAGGCCTCAAAGAAAATTTTCAGGTTGGCGACTTCTGTTCCCGCAGAACCGCCAGTCATGGCCAGGATATTCTCCGCCTGCATCCAGGAGCCTATAAAAACCCCGACGAAGTTGATGATCACCAGAGGCTTGAGAATGGGAAAGATGACGAACAGGATCTTGTCGATAAACGTGGCGCCGTCGATGTCGGACGCCTCGTAGAAATCGTCCGGGATGCCCTTGAGCGCTGCCAGGTAAATCAGGCACCCGGGCCCCATCCCCGCCCACACCATGGGAATCACGCAGGCAAGCATTGCGGTATTGCTGTCACTGAGCCACCGGTACGGTTCTTGTTGCGTATGGAAAAGCCGGGGGAAAAATTGCCGCGCAATCTCGAGAATCGATTCGCCTTCCGGAAACAGGATATCTCCCGCCAGCCCGATCGAGGTGACGAAGAGAACCAGGCCGGCAATCGCCGCCAACGTGGCTGGAAATCGGGAGTCATGAAACCAGAGCCGCCACATGAAAGACCAAGCGACCGCCAAGAGCATCAATCCGATGGCAACGTATGCAATCGCCGGAATCACCATCACCACCTGGTTCAAAATTCCGTAACTGGTCGGTGTGTAAAACATTTTCCAGAGCAGCATGGTGACCAGCCCGGTGATCACCGCCGGCAGGTAGTACACAGTCCGAAAGAAAATGGTGCCTACCGGCACTTCCTGTAGCAGAATGGCAAGGATGATCGGCGGGAGAAAAGTCAGAGCGACTACCAGCAGGCTGTAGCGAACGGAATTCCAAACTGACGTCCACCATCCGTTCTCATCGATATCCCACAGCAGGTTGGCAAAGTTGTCGACCCAGACCCAGGTGGATCCTCCCAGGATATTGTAATCCTGAAATGCCATCAGGGTTCCCCGGGCAAGCGGAAAATATTGCCACACCAGGATCGTAAGCACCGCCGGAAGCAGCATCAGGTAGGCAAGCCAGTATTTCCGAAACCCCCATGAAACCACGGCGGCAGGATCGGAACCCTCAACGATGGGCACTTTGAACGCTTGGAAGACTTTCCGGAAAACCAGGAAGAAGGCTCCCGCAATAATGAAGAGGGCAATCCACGCGGTGATCCGTCGTACTCGCATCACCTCCGGCGGGACAATTCCGATCATTTTCTCATTCGCCTTTATGGTCCACTTATGGAGGATGGCCTGGATGGCGTCGATACGCTCCTCTTTGCCTTCCGGAAGATTTCCATCTACGTACGCCTGCTCCGCCTCCTGGATTGGATAGCTCATCATGTCGTAGGCGAGATTGCTGCCTCGTCCGTACGGTTCGGGCTTCGCGGTCGCAATAGCGATCTCGAACGCTTCCACCCAGCCGGGCGGCGATAGGCGAACCAGATCTTGATAGCCGTACAGATTCAGGTACCGAGGGTTTATGAAGCGACCGAATCCGCCTTCCACCATGATGCGCGTTTTTAACGCCATCGCTTCCTCATTGTCATAGAATCGGAGATACTCCCACGCAGCATCCCTGACTGCCGGTTCCTCGATCCGCGAAAATAGTCCCATCATCCGGCTGTTGAGCTCCGCCCCCCGGTGCCGCACTCCGTTCTCGTCGAGATAACCCAGCGGCACCGGCGCCAGTCCAGTCACGTCCGGATTCACCTGGCTGAAGAGCTTTTCATCGATGTAGCTCAACATCATCCCTATTTTGCCCTCTTCCCACTTGGTCTGGGATTCCCTCCCCACATCCCGGCTGCTGTATCCTCGTTGCGGCCGGCCATCCTCGCTGGTCCAGTTTTCCGCGATCAATTCCAGGTAGTAGTCGAGCGCAATGGCGGCGGCCCGGGAATCGAAAGTACATCGCCACTGATCATTGGTCTCGTTATACGTCATCAACTCGCCGCCCATCGACCAGCAGTACGATTTCCAATACCACGATTCGTGTTTCCCGCGCGCGTTCCAGATCCCGAATGTGTCCTTGGCCGGGTCCGTAATGGTCTTGCAAGCCTCCAGCATCTGCTCCCAGGTCCAGTTCTCATCGGGATACGGAATGCCGTGCACATCAAACAAATCCCGACGGTACAAGAGCACCTTGCCGAGCACTCCGCCGTAGGGCACACACCAGACGTGCTCCTCGCCGGTCGGCGCTTTCCGGCGAATCACCGGCCACAACGTATTGTGAATGCGAAAGGCCTGCTCTTCCTCCGTCAACGATCCCGGGCCGGCGAGGTATCCATCCTCCGGCTTGTCCAGCGGATACAAAAACCCGTTGTCGATGTACGTGGAGGATTTTCGAAAATTGACGTAGAGAACATCCGGCGCCTGTTCACCGGCGATCATCAACAGATCGGTCTCAACACCCTCAACCGCGATCCCGGTCGCCTGGTACAGATTCACCGTCACCCGGTCCCAGTCGTGGTCACCGTATTTTTCAGGATGGGCTTTATATTTGTCCCGATAGCGCGCGGCGAAAATCTCGGGAAAACGATCTTTAAAAAGACGGATCCCTGCGACCTCACTCCGGTTGAAGGTCGTCGTATCGGTAGGCTCTGGCAACCCATGAGCCTTTACATGAATGACCGTCCCTTCCGGTGTGTCCTCGATCCAACCGGCGGTCGCCGAAGCCACAACGGACCACCCCAGCAGCCAGCACACCCCCGCGCGTATCCAGTATTCCAGCTTCATAGTAGTACGGTCTGCCCGCTTCGCACGGACTCGTCGGCTGCCAGGACGATACGCAGGCTGTTCACCGCATCGTTCCAGTGGTCGGTCAGATCCAGATCCTCCTGGATCGCTCGTAACAGGAACCGCTGCTCTCTTGCACACAACTCGGCATGATCCGGCTCATCCGTCATGTCGATGATCTCGTCCTCTTTGGCAAACTTCTCTTCGCCGGTCAAATCACTGTGATGAACTCTCAGAGATTCGGTCTTGGTGTGGGATTCAAGATCCGAGGATTTTGACGCCCCGCCCGCGGATTTCGCGACGATGCTGACGCTGCCTTCCGGTCCAACCACATCCTTCACAAAAAAAGCCGTCTCACTGATCATCGGGCCCCACCCCGCTTCGTACCAGCCGACCGATCCGTCATCAAAGGTCACCTGCAACTGCCCGTAGTTGTACATGCCTTCAATCAGGTCGTCCGACAGTCGCGCCCCGATCGCCGATACGCGAACCGGCGTTGCCCGCGTCATCTGGCACATCACGTCGACGTAGTGCACGCCGCAATCGACGATGGGTGACATCGACGCCATCAGGTTCCGGTGCTTGCTCCATTTGACGCCTTCGCTCTGCTGGTTCAGGTTCATCCGCATCACGAGCGGTTTTCCCAGCGTGCGGGCAATCTCGATGAATTGAATCCAGGAGGGATGCTGGCGAAGAATATAACCGATCACAAGTTTCCGTCCACTGCGGGCCGCGGCATCGACGATTCGCCGTCCCCCCTCGGCGGTCGTGGAAATCGGCTTTTCCATGAAAACATGTGCGCCGGACTCAAGCGCACGGATCGCGAACCCCTCGTGCGTGTCAGGGAAAGTATTGATGCTGACGACGTCCGGCCTCAGCTGCTCAATCGCTTCTTCGCCGTCGGAATACATGGCAATGCCGCCTCCCAGTTGGCTGCACAGCGCCTCCCTGGATTCGGGCTGGCGGCTGACAAGACCGACGATCTCGAACTCTTCCATGCCAGCGTACGCCTTCGCATGAGACGAGCCCATGTCGCCACAACCAATTACCACGATTCGTAAATTTTCCTTCATCACGCAGGGGCGTTCCGGAACCATGCCGGCATCCGCTCTCTCGTTTTACCCTCTGTTCCTGGTGGCCGTCCGTCGATTCTCGACTTTTCGCCTTTCGGCGCCCAGCCAATCACTTTATATTCAGTGGACACCATACCGGAGACCTTGCCAATGACCAACCTAACTGTAGGCGCTGTACAGTTCCAGCACGTAAACGGAGACAAGAGGGCGAATCTTGCCACCATCGAGCGATTCGTCAGCGAAGCCGCTTCGCGGGATGTCCAGCTCATAATTTTTCCCGAGTGCTGCATCACCGGGTACTGGTTCCTCAGGAATTTGACCCGGGACGAGATCGTGGCGCTGGCGGAGCCGGTTCCTAGTGGCCCATCTACTGAAAAGCTCCTGGATCTGGCAAGATCCACCGGGATGACGGTGGGAGCGGGTCTGGTGGAAATTGCCGGGGATGGCGCCTTGTACAACACGTTCGTCGTTGCAATGCCGGACGGGCAATGGCGGCGGCACCGGAAGATCCACTGCTTCATCAGTGAACACATGCAAAGCGGATCGGAATATACCGTTTTCGATACGCCGCAGGGCTGGCGGGTCGGCGTGCTGATCTGCTACGACTGCAACATCAGCGAGAACGTGAGAATGACGGCGCTGCAAGGCGCTAAGTTACTTCTCGCTCCTCATCAGACCGGCGGTTGCACCTCTCCTTCTCCGCACTGCATGGGTAGCATTGACCAATCTCTGTGGGATGACAGGGAAAGCGATCCGGAAGCGATCGAGCGCGAGTTTCGTGGACCTAAGGGCCGGGAGTGGCTGCTTCGATGGTTGCCCACCCGTGCTCATGACAACGGCATGTACCTCGCCTTCTGCAACGGCGTAGGCATCGACGACGATGAAGTGAGAACCGGCAACACCATGATCATCGATCCATACGGGCGCATCCTCAACGAAACCTGGAAGGCCGACGACATGATGGTCGTGCAGGAGCTCGATGCCTCCCTGCTCGAGGGCGCCACCGGCGAACGCTGGATCCGATCAAGACGACCCGAACTCTACGGGCCACTCGCCCGACCGACCGGCAGGGAGGAAGAGACAAGAAAACTTCGGTTCGATGGAATAAGTATTTAGAACCGACCCAGTCGAAACAGCTGCAGATCATGGCGAGATTCTCCGCGCGTCGCAAGGTCCGCAAGGATTTCGCCGACAACACTGCAGAACTTGAAACCGTGGCCCGAAAATCCGCAAGCCACAGTGACTTGCGGCGCGCCGGGGAGCTGAGTCATCACGAAGTTCTGGTCCGGCGTATTGGTGTACATACAAGTCACGGCCTTCACCAGCCGGCCGCACAAGGACGGGATTCGCCGCGACGCGGCATCGCGCATCCTCATCATTTCCCGATCTCGAACTACGCGGTCGATTGAATCCGGTGAACACGCCTCGACTTCCGGCGCGCGATAAAATGCGGTCTTCATTCCGCCGGAAGGACCGTCGACGGCCGGAAACCCATAGAGAATGTTGCCGCCGTCACCATCCCACACGAAGATCGGAAATCGGTCCGGCGAAAACGGCTCCAACCCCCCGGCCGCGTCAAACCAATAGAGTACCTGGCGTTCCACCGTCAATGGCATGCCCAATTCGGACAACAGTTGGGGCGCCCACGGACCGGGGGTTACAATCAAGGACTCCGCCTGGTACCTCCCTTTCGATGTTTTCACCTGAACGCTCCCTTCCGATGCCTCCCACCCTTCTACCGTCTCCTCGAAGTGAAGGTCCGCACCGTTCACGGCGCCCACATCAAGGTGGGCTTGCACAGCATCTTCTGTCCACAGAAACCCCGCTGTTTCTTCCCACAGGGCAATCGTGTCCGGTGTCGGATCGAAGGGAGGAAATCGGCGTTGCAACTCCGTAGCGTCCAGCATTTCGTGCCGCAAACCGTGCTCGGTCGCACTGCGAAAACTTCCGGTCACCACCTCGCTGCGTTCCGTGCCGATCATGAGCCCGCCCGTCTGGACAAGCAACGACCGCTGCGACTCTTTCTCCAGTTGCCGCCAAAGCTCGTACGCGCGCAGCAGCAGGGGCACGTAGGCAGGGTTTTCATAGTACGACTGCCGAATGACACGAGTACCGCCGTGGCTCGACCCCCGATCGTGCGCCGGGGTAAACTGCTCCAAACCCAGGACTCGTTTCCCCCGTCTCGACAATTCGCACACCGCCGCGCTTCCCATGCCGCCGAGTCCAGCTACGATGACATCGAAGAACTTCATTACAACCCGAATGTAGTTTCCCGCCGGAAAGAATCCAAGCCCCGCAATCGATGAAGGGGCGCGAAACGGTTCTTCACCGATTTTCGCATTGCCGCCTGGATCGAGTGACGTTTTGGAGTGGTCATGGGCATCGATTCATGGTATCTGCAACCGCAATATGATCATCACGTGTACAGATCAACATTTTGTTAGAGGGGATAATTGATTCATGATTCTTGATGTCTTGGAAAATGCCGCGTTTCATGTGGAGCGAAATAAGGGGTTTGCGGAGGCCTTCAAATTCCTCCAGAGGCCGGACCTGAAGGACCTTCCGGCAGGTAAATATCCGATTGACGGAGACCGGGTCTACGCGATGATCGCGATCGGGCCCGGCCGGGGAAAGGAAGGCGCGTTGCTGGAAGCGCACCGGGACTACATCGATATTCAACTGGTGCTGGAGGGTGTTGACGAAATGGGTTGGAGGCCCACGCCGACCTGCGTAGATCAGCAGGGAGACTACAATGAAGAGGAGGATGCGCTGCTCTTTGCGGATCCGCCGGATGCCTGGATTACGACACGGCCGGGGTCTTTCGTTGTCTTCTATCCTGCGGACGCCCACATGCCTTCCATCTCGGACGAACTGCTCCACAAGATCATCGTCAAGGTGCCCTTTGCGGACGTGTGAATCCGGTTAGCCGTCCAGTGCCGGGAAGTAGGTGAGGTCCGCGCCGTGGTTGTCCATGGCAACAACCGAATCCCCGCGGAGTGCAACTCGGATATTCCGGGTTCGATGCCGAAGCAGGATCTCACTGGCCGCCAGATCGTATTGCAGGGTAATGGGAACTTTCGCCGGATGGTCTGCGACCACCAGGTATGAACCGTCGTAGCGTTCGGGCTGACCGACCCCTTCCACGGTGATCGAATCTCGCGGCACCCAGGAGGGAATTCGAATCCGGAGCGGGCCCAGTTTCTTCAACGTGACAGTAAGAGCATCGTGCGTGTAATTCGAATCCACGGTGATCGCATCGGTTTCGTGGTCAAACAGAAGGTCCACATGATGCCCGGTCTCATCGTACCGGGTTGCCGCTCGATATGCTTCGCACAGCGACCCCACGACGCCCCCCACGATGTCCATGTGGAACAGCACGGCATCCATTCCGTCCAACTCAAGCGGTTCGTGTCCGTATGACGCAGGAAATCCCCAACCGCCGGTGATCCGCTCCGCCACCTCCCGCCGGCCGTCAACGTTGTCGGGATTCGGCTGCGATTCGATGAAACTGACATCTCTCAATTGCGAAGGCAACAGGTGGCACCGCAGCATACGCTCCGCGTCCTCAAAATATTCTGGATGGCCCCATCTCCCCAGAATCAATGCGGTCTCGACCAGGTCTCCCGTGCTGTTGCCCTCCCCGTAGTCGGGGCGATCGATACGGCTCTGTCCGGTTTTCTCGACGACCCACCCGATCTCATCGCGCAGATCCCACATGCCCTTGTCGTAAAATGCGCGGACGCGATCCATCAACGCCTTGTCATTCGTGAGGTCTGCAAGCTGTGCCAGCGACGACAGATCGCACGCGATCGAATGGCCGTGTGTGCCCAGGCGCTCGATGCTATAGGCTCCGTCCGGTAAATAGTGGTCGGCCAGCAGCTTGTCCTTGAATACATTGGCAAGTTCCAGGGCCGGATCGTACCCGGTGGCTTGATAGTATTTCACCAGCGAGCCAATCGCGCGGGGCAGCGTCCTGGTAAGGTTCTCCGACTTGTCCATGATGTTGATCCCCAGTCCCCCCTCCAACCTCTGGAGATTCCATCCATCGTCGGGATTCCAAAGTTCGAATACGGCGGCAATGCTCTCTTCCGCAATCCGCCTTGCTTCATCGTCATTGCGATATTTGACCAAGGCATATAGAGCATGAAACCCTTCCCGCAGGTCGTGCCCGGCGAGGTTCACAAGGTCCCCGCCGACACGGGGCCTTCCCATCGGCAATCGAACGGGGCCGCTGTAGGAGTAGAAGGCTGCTCTGCGGTGTTTCTGAATCGCTTCTTCGTCGAGGCTGACGCCTGTCGCCGCCTCGGCATTCAGCAGCGCATTCAGGTGGCGCCCGGGCAAGTGCCCGTCGTAAATTGCGCTCATGTATAGTTCCGGATCCGGTCGCGCCCGGGACGCCATGAATATCGAGTCATTGTCATCACGGTTGAAAACGCGCTGCATGGTAAGGCAGCCCAGGCGTATCGCGTCCGTCATGTTCGTCGTGTTGACATCTTTCAAACGCCCGTAGTGCGGCACATCTTTCATCATTCCACCTCGTAGATTGTAATTCGGGGCCGGCATAGCGGCAGCCGCTCCCAAGCCAGTTAGAAATTGTCGTCTTGAAATTGAGAACATCGTACTCGCGAAGGCAGTGCCGGTCACTATCGCCGGTGCTTCCGGCGAACGCGCTGGCAGGGTCCGTCATCGTAGGGCGGAGTAGGTTCCTGGGCGAAAACCTTTTCGCCCGGCGTGACAAGGGCTCGCATAAACGCGGCAACGCCCATGGTCGTCGTTAGAGACCGTTGCAAGTTCTGGGGTGCGCGGCCGGCCAGGATAGCCTCCTGAATCAAGTTGGAAAGTGCAGCGAAGTGCGGATAAAACAACTCCGCATCGTGCACGGTTGGATAAGCTGCAAGAATCTCGCCGTTGGAAAGACGCATCGCAATTGCCCAGGTTTCAAGATGCCCCGTCATATTAATGTGCGTCACGGCCATCCCATGATAATACTCCAACAGAAAGGCGGCAAGTGTTTTGTCGTTCTTGGCGGTATTTTCCCGGTAATCGCCGGTCATGATCTGGCCGCTCGCGGGATCCACGGCTGCGAGCGCCTTCTGAAAAAGCTCTTCGGACCAGGTGCCTGCTTCCATCTGCTCCCACACATCGTCGCCACACCAGGCCGTCGTCGCCAGCGCCCCGGACCGTCCTCCCGATTGGGTTTCAAAGATGGCTTGCGCAAATTCCAGGCTGTGAAATCCATAGGATTCGTCCGGGCCGTAGAACAGGACCACCGCCTCTTTCACGAACTCTCCTGCCGGGATCTGGATATCAGGCGTCAACGGACACAACGGAATGGACGAGCCTGCGAATAGCAAGAACCGGAGATCCCACGCCGTTTCACACATCTCCTTCGCCAACTCCTCGTTCCAGGATAGATGCTTGTCGTTGAATACCGGAACCGCCCGGCCGCTCTCCCGGAAGACTTCAACGATTCGATCAAAGAGCTCCTTGCGGGGATAGAGTTGCTGCCCGATTTCGTTAAGCGGATAGTCACCATGCTCTCCGATCAAAATCACGCCGTCGACGGCAAGTTTGTCAGTTCCGAGGGTTAATGCGCCGCGCACCGTGTCATGCAGGGGCACGCTGTTGTCTCGAAAGAACTCGACGCCGATGTCGTTGTCCCGGCGTTGATCGAGATACGCGCCGGACAGCTCTGTCTTCGCTCCGCTCCAGCCCCATTCTTTGTCCGCGGGAAAGGACGCAAACCAGCGACTGAGAATGACATCGGCATGGCTCCCTTTGTGAAACCCGGTGACAATCGCCGCGATCCGCGGACGGCGGGAGGAGGGCTCGGTATGCGCACTTTCCAGCTCCCTGGCACCACTCTCGTCAAAATACCAGGTGGGCTCGAATCCAATCAGGTTTGGGGGGATACCCTTGCCGTTTAAGTCCGTGCAGGAGAGGCAGTCCGTGACAGAATAAAGAACATTGCGCGCGGACAGCGCACATTCGATACACCGGTAGACGTCGTCAAAGTGTACCAGCACACTGCGCCCACTTCGTGATTTCATCTTCCGCGCATCGAATGCCGTCCCGCGGGGCCATGGCTCGCCTACGCGGAGACACGCGACCGGCAACTGGCGTGTCCGCGCATAAAGTTCCCCGAGCTGCTCACAGAAAAGTTTGGTCGCTCCGTACAGATCTGCGGGACGCGGCGCCAGGTCCGTGCCCACCCGCGGCCTGGATGGCCAGCCGACACTGGCCATCTGGCTGGTGAAGAGAAGTACGCGGGACACCCCTGTAACCGCCGCCGCTTCCAGCACGTGTTGGGTCGCGATGATGTTTGCGCGAATGGTTTCATCCGCAAATTCGATATCGTTCAACGCTCCGAGGTCGGACGCCTTTGCGATGGCGAGATGCAAAACGACATGGATCCCGCCCATGGCCTGCTCCACTCCGGCATAATCGAGCAAGTCCAGGGGCTCAATGGTACTCCCCTCCTCCCCCTTCAGGTCCGTGAGGACAAGCTCGTAGTGATCCGCAAGTTTATCAACGATTTTGGACGCGAACAGACCGGCAGCTCCGGTAATCAAGGCTCTAGGACGTTCTGGCTTGGGATCATTCATGGCGAACAGAATCTATCTATAAAGCGGCGCTTCCCGATACAACGTTAACTTTTGTTGTCGATGCGTTTTTAGCGCAGTCTGCGCCCCGGTGCAAAGATAGAAAGTAGAGTGAGACGCGGCCATTAGCGTTCTGATCCGAAAAAGCCCGGCAGATACAGCGAGACAGCGGCGATACCCGCGAAACCCAACAGGGACATCATCGCGACCGTTGCCGGCGCACCGAAAAAGAAAACCATCCCGATGCTCTGCAATGCGCCCAGAGGGGCACCCCCAATGGCCAGGACCGCGGCGGCCATCGACCGGCCCCGCATCTCGCTGCTGGAATCGGAAAGGATGATTCCCGACTGCATGACACTGAACCCAGCGGTACCAATGCCGGCGATGAAAATTAATGCCAGGGATAATTCGAAAATTCCGGAAAACGAAAAACTGGCAAATCCTACGGCGCACACCAGGGATCCAGCGGCAAAGATCATCGAGTCACCCCGGTACCGGCGAAACCATCGAACAGCAAGCAGGCCGACCAACGTTCCAAGGCCGAAAGTACTTGTCATCGCGCCCAAGCTCACCGGGCCTCGTCCCAGAATGTCGCGGACAAACACCGGAACCAGGGTGAGAAATGGAAACACCCACATGTTCATGAACAGGGTGATGAGGAGAACGCCCCGGATGCGGGGCTTTCGCCGGACATAATGCAGTCCTTCCACCAATCTGCGATACGCATCTTTCGGCCCAGACGGACTGCTCGGCGCCCTGGCCGTAGTCCTCAGAGACAGCAGGAGAACCAGACCACCGGCCACAAAGAGTACATTCAAAAGAAAAGCGCCGCGTACACCGGAGTAACTAATCAGAATCCCACCGAGCATCGGTCCCAAACACCTCGCAATATTCAAAATGACATTGTCCAGGAGCATGGCATCGATGATCCTCTCCTTCCCAACAAGGTCCGGATACAGCGACCGGCGAGTCGACCAATCCAGCGTCCAGCATGTGCCGTGAATCAAAGAAATTACGGCTAGATGCCAGTACATCAGCGAGCCGAACCATGAAAGAACTGCCAAAATGCTGATCCCGCTGACGATGATCGCCTGTAAGACAATCAACAGGTCGCGGCGGCGAAACCGATCGGTGATCGCCGACGTGAACACTCCGAGTAAATGAGGAGCGGCCCGGATGAATCCAAGCAAGGCAACCATCCACGGCGAATTAGTCAACTCAAGTGCCAGCCAGCCGAACAGGACCAATTCCACCCCGAGGCCCAACCACCACAGACCATTGGAGATCCACAGATGTCGAAAATCGCGGTTTCGAAGCAGGATGAAAGATGAGGATGATCGAAGCAATTTCACACGACGACATGATTAGATGACGAAATCGGTGGGAATTCATGCACTGGGTGTGTAAAAATAGCAACGGTACAGAATGCTTCAATTATTACTCACGGATGAGGATTTGTAGCCCATGACGTTGTCTAATCGTACAGCCCTCGTGACGGGTGGCAGTTCCGGGATCGGTAGGGGAATCGCCATTGAGTTCGCCCGGGAAGGAGCGAACGTAACCGTTGCGGATCTACAGGAAGCCCCAAAAGCCGGGAAATATTTCGACGCCGACTTGGACACAACAACCGTTGAAGAAATTATAAAGCTGGGCGGCAAGGGATTGCATCTGAGCGTAGATGTGTCCGATCCCGCGCAGGTTGAGCGTGCGATAGCCAAAACTGTGGAAGAATTTGGCGGTCTCGACATTGTCGTCAACAATGCGGCCCATCATATCCCGGGCGATTGTCAGTCCCTCTCCCTTGAAGACTGGGATCGCGTAGTCTCGGTTAATCAACGTGCAGTTTTCTATATCTGCAAGAAAGCGGTTCCGCATTTGAAAAAATCTCGGTTCGGACGCATCATCAATATGTCCTCGATCCAGGGAATGCAGGGTGGAGGCGGGCCGGTCTATCCCGCGACAAAGGCGGCCATCTTGAACTTCACACGAGACCTTGCGCTGGAGTTGGCTCCGGACGAAATTACTGTCAATGCGGTTTGTCCCGGGTTCATCGAGACCTCTATTCAGGATTACAACACGCCGGAAGACCTTGATCACTGCCGAAAAAAGACCCCGCTCCCGCGCTTTGGAAAACCCCGAGACGTAGCGCGAGCCTGCGTATTCCTGGCTTCCGACGACGCCGAATGGATCACCGGAACCAGCCTAATCATAGACGGCGGCTGGACCGCAAACATCTGGTAACCCCCTCACCACCGCTTTATTAGCGCTTTATAAGGGACAGACCTTTTATAGGTCGTTCGCTATTGCGGTTGTAGGAGGCTTACAGATCTGACTGGCGGATGG
>Ga0310124_10001332_pt1 | contig 17217 bp, 18 predicted proteins | sample CB11b_AW_Bot5_MG_FD_203507 | JGI IMG/M metagenome (GOLD analysis project Ga0310124, IMG submission 203507) | Marine microbial communities from Western Arctic Ocean, Canada - CB11b_AW_Bot5 | ecosystem: Environmental > Aquatic > Marine > Oceanic | place: Canada: Western Arctic Ocean | collected... | reverse complement strand
CGGCCGCGATGAGCAAGGCGCGCCTCAGCTTGCGCACTATCGAATGTTCATCCAGCTGCAATCGTTCGGAAATTGCACCGATATCTCGCAGGTTCGATCCGCGTTACAGGAACGCTCTAAAGAAGATCCGGAATTCGAAGCCGTTCTGTACGAGGACCTGAATGATCCCCGGGGTTTTGCCGTCGCGATTGCACACCGGGACGAAAATTACTTCGTTACCCGGTTGCGTGAATTCCTCCAGACCCGGGTCTTTCAGGATCTGACCCCCAAGCCCGAATATACGATGTTCGGCCGAACCTACTCGATCGGCTACGAAACTGATCTTGAGGAGGTTCTCCTCCATCGTCCGCGAAGACGGCTGTTCAATCCGGCCCTGCCGTGGGCGGTCTGGTACCCATTGAGGCGATCCGGAGAATTTGCCCGCCTGCCGAAAGAGGAACAGAGGGCCATTCTCATGGAGCACGCGACTCTTGGAATTTCATTCAGCAAGACCGGCTTCGGGAGCGACATCCGACTGGCCTGCCACGGCATGGACAAGAAGGACAACGACTACGTGATCGGCCTGCTGGGCCCCGAACTCTATCCGCTCAGCGCCCTGGTAGAAGCAATGCGCCGGACACGCCAGACGTCCATGTACCTGGAAAGTCTCGGGCCCTTCTTTGTCGGGAAAGCCTGTTGGCAAAGCGCCCCGCCGGCTCCCGCGGAAACGGACGACGGGTACGCGGAGGAGCCATCCGCGCATGCCTCAAAATGACCGCTTCCTGAACGCCTGCAAAGGCCAACCGGTTGACAGGATGCCGGTGTGGCTGATGCGCCAGGCGGGAAGGTACATGCCTGAGTACCGCGCTGTCCGTAAACGCCACAGCTTCCTGGAAATGATCGGTTCGCCCCAACTCGCATCCGAGATCACCTTGCAGCCCATCCACGCTTTCGATCTCGATGCCGCCATTATCTTTTCCGATATTCTGCCGACCCTTTGCGAGCTTGGGTTCGAAATTGACTACGTGGACAGTGTTGGACCGGTGATTGGAAACCCAGTGCAGTCACCGGACGATATCGGCCGATTGCATGCACCGGGAAATCACGCACAGGCACACGCCACGTGCGAAGCCATCCGTATGACCTGCACCGCACTTGGCGGAAGAATACCTCTCATTGGCTTCGCCGGCGCCCCCTTCACGCTGGCCGCTTATGCGATTGAAGGCGGGTCATCCAGTAGTTTCCTGGCGGCAAAACGATTTTTACGAGAACACCCGAAGCTATTTCACGTCCTTCTGGGCCGCATCGCGGAGGCGGTGTCGGAATACCTGCTCGGCCAGATTGATGCCGGCGCATCCGCGGTACAACTTTTCGATAGCTGGGCGGGCGTACTGGGGCCCGCGGACTTCGCGGAATTCGCCTTGCCCTACGCGCGTCAGGTCATCGACACCATTGAGCAGGCGGGCGTCCCGCGCATCTATTTTTCCACCAGCACCAGCGGCCTCCTGCCGCAGCTACGGGATACCGGTGCGGACGTCGTTGGGATTGACTGGCGCGTGTCCATCGCTCATGCAAGATCAATTCTTGGTCACGACGTCACCATCCAGGGAAATCTGGATCCCACGGTTCTACTTTCTTCCGAACGCGAAGTGAAGCGGCAGGCTCGCATGGTGCTGGACGAGATGAATGCTGCCCCGCGATACATATTCAACCTGGGACACGGCGTACTGAAAGAAACACCGGTCGACCGGGTGCGGGAATTGGTCGACTTTGTGCATTCGTATGAGCCGGGCAAAAACCCTTGAACAAACCGGGCGCCAGGCATGTAGTCGTTGCGGGAGGAGGCATCGCGGGAGTCTCCCCATGTACCTTGAGCATTGTCGAGTGAACGCAAAGGAGCGAATATACTAAAAAACGACAGGACAGTTTTTCAGAAACGAGGGTTCGACAAATCCCTCGAAAAGTAAAAAAGTCTGCTCGCGTCTTGGCCCCTGACCTACTCCTACTTCACCGTGTACAATCTGGCTCAACATTCCACCACATCAAACCGAACACGAACCTCAACCCCTTCGGACTGGTCACCGCGTGGCGAAATCATCTCAATGCTACCCCTCACGGGCCTCGACTGCCAACTTGCAAAATGTGAGTCCGAGGCCCGTAGAACTGAGTGAATCACTTCGGGTTTTCGAGTTTCCTGTAAAAAACGGCGCAAAGAGTTTCTCCTGCTCCGGCGGCGGTATTGTCCTTCCGTCGTTGGATACAGAGCAGGAAACTCGTCCATTTCGTTCGCTTTGTGTGCCCAGCACGATGGTGCTGGAAGCACGGGAGTACTTCACCGCGTTCCACATCAAGTTTCCCACCGCGCGGTCAAATACCGCAGAATCGACAGAGACGCACGGGTCGTCCGGCGCTTCGCAACGAACTTCCAGAGCCAGATCGCTCTGCTCCATGACGACAACGAAATCTTTTCCGATTGAGGTGACCAACGAGGAAAGAGACTCAGGACGGCGATCGAGCGGCAACTCCTGGTCAACGATGAATCCGCGGCAACGCCCGGATCCTCGTGAACAAACACCGTGGTGAGAATGCCCTTCTGCGAATCACGCACGCTGTCGACGAACGGTGTATCTCCCGGGCCGCCGGTCCAGAGTTTCCACTGCCGCTCCGAAAAGAGAACGTCGAACCCGACCGTTATCGCCTGATCGCAGTACTGCACCAGCATCCCGTGAAGGAATCGCGGCCAGAGCCACCCCCCCTACGGCGGGTTCCATACGCTCGAGACTCTCATCATCGATCCCGATCACCACGACGTCTCGGGATGTCGCGGGAATCGGCAGCAGTTTTTGCACGCGCCAATCGTATATGGAATACTCGAATGAGCGAATGAGCGGCTCGCCGGCGATCAGCAAAGAAACCGCAAGCATCGCCGCGGCCATGAGCAGCCGTCTGCGAAGCGTGGGCCGCACCGGCATCTCCCCGTGAGCGTGGGAGCCGGCGGCTGATTCATTCCGATTCACAGGTCTTTCTCACCGACCTTGCTCATTGCTCGGGCTGGATATCTGTCTCACGCACCGTGAGACGCGACACGCGCTGAAGCGAGATGCACTCTACCGGGCAGACATCGACGCAGGCGCCACACCGGATGCATTCGTTCTGGTCGATAAAGAGCCCGTTGTAGTCGCGGTTTCCCGTGGATTCCTTAACCCCCTGAATTCTCCCGTCCTCTTCAAATTCCAGGGCACTGATCTTCACGATGCAATTCTCGACCGGCTTCACCTTCAGACACCGGTCGCAATAGATACAGAGGTCATTGTCGATTTCAAATTTGTAATCGCACAAGTAGCAACGGCTCGCTTCGGCACGGGAAACGTCCTTGTCCAATCCGGTCTCCACCTCCGCCTGCGCGTCGCGCTCCCCGAGCTCGAGCGTAGGCATGGGATGACGGGGAATCGTGTCCATTTCCCGGGTTCGACCGGTGGAAACTGCGTCGCGGATATGCACCACATCCCGCAAACGGTCAGCACCCATCAACGTGCGATCGATTTCCCGGGCACATCCCTTGGCATGGCCGATCGCATCGATCAGGGATATCGCACCGGTCGCAAAATCACCGGCAAAGTAAAGACTTTCGACCATCGAACCGTACTTGTCTTTTCGAATGGGCCGGCCGTCATCCCCGAAGATCTTTTCGCGAAGGACTTCATCGATCCAGGATGCGTCCTGGGTCTGCCCTGTGGCCAGCAGGACGGTGTCGGCTTCCACAATAAACGATGTGCCCGGCACCGGCTCTGGACAACGGCGCCCTGATTCGTCCGGGTCTCCAAGTTCAACCCGTGAAAACTCGGCGCCGGTTACGCGACCTGTTTCGCCGTGAAACGCAACCGGCATGGCCAGGGAATAGAACGTGACGCCCTCCGCTTCCATCTCCTCCACCTCTTCCGGGGTGATGTACATCTCATCCCGAGATCTCCTGTAGAGCATGGTGACTGACTTCGCTCCCAACCGTTTCGCGGTTCGCGCACAGTCCACGGCCGTGTATCCGCCACCGATGACCACCACTTCGCCGTCGACCAAATGGGACTCGCTCGTGTTGGCATCGAAAAGAAATGGAAGGCCATGCTGAATCCCATCGAGGTCGATGCCGGGCAGGTCCGGCACGAAGGGGCGCAGTGTTCCGGGCGAAACCGAGACCACGTCAAAGTCTTGAAGTAATTGTTCCAGTGAAACGTTGCGCCCCAGTTCCTGGTTGCAGCGAATCTCCACGCCTGTTTGGCGGATCTGTTCGACCTCCCGCGCGACCAACTCCCTCGGCAGGCGAAACGCGGGAATCCCCTGCACCATCATCCCGCCGGCCACCGAATGTTTTTCAAATACAATCGCGGTATGCCCAAGCAGCGTGAGCTCACGGGCAACCGTCAGGCCTGCCGCGCCGCCGCCAATTACGGCAATTCGGAATGGAGTGGGTTCGAACAGCGGCGGGAGTACCACCGGTTTTTGCCCCCGCATGAATTCTTCAGCAGACCGCTTCGAGAAACAGATCGCAACCGGATCGCCCAGCCCCTCCCATCCGTGGCGGCAGGCGGGCTCGCAGGGTCGGCTGCAGACTCTACCCAGCACTGCGGGGAAGACATTATCGCGTAGATTGATCCGGTACGCCCCCTCGAAATCACCGTGCGCGATCGCATCGAGATATCCCGGGATGTCCGTCCCGGCCGGGCACGCTGCCTGGCAGGGAATGTTGGTTTCCACCCATTCAAAGTCCTTCGGGTCCGACGCGACGCCGATCCGCCTGGAAAGCACGAACTCCCGCGGCAGTTCGTCCGAAGAATATGTAAAGGAATGCCCCATATCGCAGTCTTGACCCATCGGCCAATAGTAGTGGATCGACGTGAAATTGGCATCAGGAAACGATGAATTGGCTTCCCAAATCTGGGATATGCTTTCGGTATTCGAGAAGCCGAAGAGGCTTGAGGATGCGTGTTCTACCCAATCGCGCTGGTACCCTTTTCACCCGTGCGAATCCGAATGCAATCCTGGAGGTCGAGCACAAAAACTGCTCCAAGAGCGATCCAATGACCGAATATTTTCATAACTGGGAAGTTCTCCTCTCCTCCATCGCGGCGGCTCCATTAACGCCAGCCCATTTCGATTTCGTAGCTCGCCTGAGCACCCTATGAACAAGGGCACAGAACCATCAAGCACAGATTTCGGGCACCATGCCGAGGCACCCCATTTTTGAGAGTTCAGATTTCGGGTTTCAGAACCGTTGGTCAAAGAATGTCGAATATCGAATGTAGTGATTTTCTACCCTTTAACATTCGATATTGAGCATTCGACATTCGACATTTTCCTTGACACCTGAAAGCGGTGAAACCGATATCGCCTTGCCCTGTACCTGCTTCTTGCCAACCTCGGAGATCCCGAGAGGGTTAACTTTCTTCCTATAAACTTGAGGACATACCCTTCCGCGGGATCTCCAGTTCTCCCCTCCCTCTTTCGTTCCTGGCTCACATCATTCCAATCATCACCCGGAGCGTGATGACTACACTTCAAGAGTCGTGTTGGCAGGTAGCGGACAATCGATTATTCTCCGTGGAATATGAGCTTTATTCACGACGATTTTCTTCTCCATACTCCAATGGCCGAAAGGCTCTACCACGAGGTAGCAAAAGACCTTCCGATCATCGATTACCACTGCCATTTGCCACCCCTGGACCTGGCCGACAACCGGAGGTTCGACAATCTGTTCGAAATCTGGCTGGAAGGCGACCACTACAAGTGGCGGGCGATGCGTGCCAACGGCGTTTCTGAAACCTTTTGCACGGGAACAGCGGATCCCTACGACAAGTTTCTTGCCTGGGCGCGTACTGTTCCCCACACGCTCCGCAATCCGCTTTACCATTGGACGCACCTGGAGCTGAAACGATACTTCGGCATCGATGAGTTGCTGAACGAACAATCCGCGCCCAGGATCTGGGAGCGGGCAAATGATCGCCTTGCGGAACCGGACCGGGATGTCGCCGGCATCATAAAAGGATTTCAAGTAGAAGTTATTTGCACCACGGATGATCCTGCGGACGACCTTGCTCCCCACCAGGCGATCGCCGCATCCGACTTCCCCGCCGCGGTTTATCCCGCATTTCGTCCCGACAAATTACTGACCATTCACGACACGGAGTTTTTTAATGCATACGTGGACAAGCTGTCCGCGGCGGCAGATTCGGAGATCGTCGTTTTCCGGAATCTTCTGGATGTGGTGCAGGCACGGCACGACTACTTTCATGAGAACGGGTGCCGCCTTTCCGATCATGGCATTACTTGCGCGTTTGCGAATTTTTGCACGGAATTGGAGGCCGCCGCCATTTTCGCCCGCGCCCGCGGAGGCGGTGATGTTTCCCCGGAAGACGCCGACCGTTTCGCGACGTTCATCATGGAATTTTCAGGGCGGCTGGACGCCGAAAAAGGATGGGTGAAACAGATGCACCTGGGGGCGATGCGAAATACAAACTCGAGGCAATTCGCCGCCCTGGGGCCTGACACGGGCTTTGATTCCATCGAGGATGCCCCGCAGGCGCGGGCTCTCGCCGCCTACCTTGATCGCCTGGACCGGGACGATATGCTGCCGAAGACCATCCTGTACAACCTGAATCCGGCGGACAATTACCTGTTCGCGTCCATGATCGGCAACTACCAGGACGGCTCGGTCCCCGGGAAACTGCAGTATGGATCGGCCTGGTGGTTCCTGGACCAGATCGACGGGATGACCTCGCAGATGAACGCACTCTCCAACAACGGGCTATTGTCCCGGTTCGTCGGCATGCTCACTGATTCGCGATCCTTCATGTCGTATCCGCGACATGAATATTTCCGGCGATTGCTCTGCCGGCTTCTGGGCAAGGACGTGGAGAAGGGCGAGATTCCTGACGATTTCGATCTGCTGGCCCCCATGGTTCGAAATATCTGCCACGACAATGCCGGGAGCTATTTTCAATTTCTGCCGCGTTGAATCGGGTCCGGCAACCTGATACAACACCCGACATGAACCAGAAATTGAACCTCCAGAAACCTGTAACGCTGGGTCTGCTTCCCAGTTTTGGATTCGGGGACCGAATCGGTCTTGCGACACCCGGGCACGTGAAAGCGATGCGAAAATCCGGCGCCGGAATCGCCCCCATTTTCCCACAGCAGTCCATCCGCGAAATGGGACGCACCGAGCGCAGCCCCGAGGGCGTTATGGAGGACGCCCTCCGGGGCGCACATCTGACCGGTTGGGATGGGCTGACCGGGGCCGACGCCGACCACCTGAAGACGCCGGAAGACGTGGACCGAACCGCAACGGCCGGATTCACGTTCTTTACGATCGATCCTTCCGAGCATGTCGATCAGCAGGCCGATCAGTACAACGACAAGGAGTTGGCCGGGAAGTTCGCGGACATCGCCGGAGAGATTGACTGGGTTGATGCATACATCGGCCGGGAAGAGACTTTACCCTCCGGGACTCTCATCACTTTCGACGAGCGGGCAGTGCAACGCGCCGCGGTAAAATATGGGCGAGCACTCCAGGAAGCGATAGAGCTGGCTGCCTATATTCGCAAGAAGTGCGGATCCCTGGGGCAGGCGTACGAATTGGAAATCAGCGTCGACGAAACTGATCAGCCGACGACCCTGGTTGAGCACTACATCGTCGCCGACCAATGCCGGGTCAATGAGGTACAGCTGGTTTCCCTCGCGCCCCGCTTCATCGGAGAATTGGAAAAAGGCGTGGACTACATCGGGGACGTCGCGGCGTATGAGCGGTCCGTCGCGGATCACGCCGGCGTCGCCGAAATGCTCGGCCCCTACAAACTCAGTCTTCATTCCGGGTCAGACAAGATTTCGATCTACACCGCATTTGCGCGGGCCACATCGGGCCGATTTCACGTCAAAACCGCGGGCACCTCTTACCTGGAGGCGCTTCGTGTCGCGGCGCAGGAGGATGCAGGACTTTTTCAGCGAATCTGCGAGTTCGCGCGCAACCGCTACGACACGGACCGCGCGACGTACCACGTACACGCGACGCTGGACTCGGTCCCGCCGCCGGCCGAGTGCAATGGCGCGAAAGACATGGAAAAGGTTTACCTCGAATGTTGGGAGGATGTTCCGAAAGGAAAAGGATTCACCGAGGCGGGCCGGCAGGTCCTTCACTGCACATTCGGATCGGTATTGACCGACGACGAATTGGGCCCGGCCGTGCGCCAATGCCTGGAAGAGCACCCGTCGACCTATGCCGATCTGCTGTGCGAACATTTTTGCCGGCACCTGGACGCATTACGTGCCGGTATGCCGGACTCGTGAGAAACGGCGGGATGGGTAGAGGAATGGAAGACGTGGGCGAGACCATGACTCCCGCCCAATTATCCAAACCCACACAATCAACAGCGTAAAGGAATCACAAATATGGAACTCATCCTGACCGTCACTGCGGTCTTCGTCGTTCTGGGCGTGGTCATCGCGGGCATGTATAACGGCCTGGTTCAATTGCGGAACCAGGTTCGAAATTCGTGGGCGCAAATCGACGTTCAACTCAAGCGCCGGCATGACCTCATTCCCAATCTCGTGGAGAGCGTAAAAGGCTTCGCAGGTCATGAGAAAGAAACCCTCGATGCGGTCACCAAAGCCAGGTATACGGCCGTAGATGCAAAGACGGTCGACGAACAAGGCGCCGCGGAACAGAATCTCAGTGGGGCACTGGGTCGCCTGATGTTGATCGTTGAAAACTACCCGGATCTCAAGGCCAACCAGAATTTCCTCGCACTGCAAAACGAGCTTTCGTCAACAGAGGACGAAATCGGCCAGGTACGGCAGCAGTACAACCAGACCGTCATGCAGATGAACATCCGGGTGGAATCGTTCCCAACCAACCTCATTGCCGGCCTGTTCGGGTTCAAGTCCGAGGAGTTTTTCGAAGTCACGGCGCAGGAAGAACGCGCAGTTCCCGACGTAAAATTCTAGCCCACATATTTCACCCTCTTTCTACTGCGAACGCGAATGTCACGCTATACCATGTACTCAACCTCCACCTTCTCGCTACGAAAGAGAGTGAAATATGCGGGCTAGCCAGCCGATACCCGTGCTACAAGATTTGGCAGCATGCTTCTAATCAAAAATGCACGCATTCTGGATCCTGCCACGTCGAGAGACGAGGTGGGCGACGTTTTCGTGCAGGGCGGAGTAATCGCGGACTACAGCGTCCCGATTCCCGACCAAGTCGAAACGGTCGACGCCACCGGGTTATTGGTTGCGCCCGGTTTCTGGGACATTCACGTGCATCTTCGCGAGCCGGGCGGGGAGGAAGCAGAAACGGTCGCTTCCGGTTCCGCATCCGCCGTGCGAGGGGGATTTACGACGATCGTCGGCATGCCGAACACAACCCCGGCGCTCGACACTCCCGAACAGGTGGCCTTCGTTCTGGCGGCGGGACGAAAAGCCGACCTTGCTCGAGTCCTTACGACCGGGTGCATCACGCGCGGCCGGGCCGGATCTGAACTGGCGCCCCTTTCTGAACTCGCGGACGCCGGCGCCATCGCATTCACCGATGACGGCTGTACCGTGCCGAATGACGGCCTGTTACGGAAAGCCATGGAAACGGCCCGGGACCTGGATCGTCCAATCATGGACCACGCGCAGGATTCCGAGTTGGAAAGACGCGGGGTCATGCATGAGGGCGAGTTCTCCCGAAAGCACGAACTTCCCGGCATCCCCTCCGAGGCGGAGGAGCGAATCGTGGCGCGGGACGCGGCCCTCGCCGTAGAAACAGGCTGCCGATTCCATGTTCAGCATATCACTTCCGGAGGCAGCATCAGGCACCTGGACGAAGCCCGCGACGCCGGCGCCCACATCTCCGGGGAACTCACGCCCCACCATCTGGCGCTGTGCGATGCGGCGATCGATCCGAAGAACGCGAACTATAAAATGAATCCGCCGCTGCGCAGTTCCGACGACCGGAACGCGCTTACCCGGGCACTGCTCGATGGGCGTATCGAGATTTTTGCCACGGATCACGCGCCGCACACCGAAGCGGAAAAGGCGCGGGGCTTCCTTGAGGCTCCCTTCGGAGTACTGGGCCTGGAGACGGCCATCGGCATCACCTACTCCCTCCTTGTCAAAACGGGTCGAATGAGCGCTCTGGATTGGGTCGCCCGCTGGACCACCGCGCCCGCGAAAATTCTCGGCTTTTCCCCTCCCAGTGTAGCGCCGGGCTCCCCTGCAGACCTGGTTTTGATCGATCCGCGACTTGAATGGGTCGTGGATCCCGGAACATTTGAATCACGCTCCAGGAACACCCCCTTCACCGGTTGGAAGTTGACGGCTCATCCGGTTCGCACAATCCGCGAGGGCCGGACGGTCTGGCAACGATCGTGATCGTTCTTAACCACGGTTTCCACCAAGGGTAGAATCGGCTCATCTAAACCCTTGGGAATCCGCGGGCTGAACGATTCACAAGCGGGTCGTTGACAGTCCCCGAGGGTCATGACATTATCCGGGTCGCGAATGAGTTAGGAGGGCGCAGGAATGCCCGTTCTTGTCGGCGTTTCCATCGATTATAAAGGTAGGAAGTTTGAGCTGGATGATGACGATATCACTATCGGGAGAACCGATATTAACGTCATTACCCTCAACAATTCATCGATTTCTGGAAACCATTGTGTCCTGAAAAAATCAGGGGTCTCCTATCTGCTCACGGATCTGGAATCCACGAATGGAACCCGCGTCAACGGGCAGCCCATTACCGAAGTGCTGCTCCAGGACCGGGACGTGATTCACTTCGGCGCCTTGGAATTTGTCTACACCGACCGACAAGGAGACGAAGTCGATACAGAAACCCTGCATACCCTAGAAATGCCGAAGGTTGAGGTCTCCACTGCCCCGATCAAGCGCCCGGAGACTTTTTCAAGCGTGTCTCCGTTCGGGCCCCCTCAGAAGAAAAACAAGAAATCGTGGCACGTCCTGATCACTGTGATCGGGGTCCTGGCGCTGGTGTGCGTTGCGCTTCTTTTCTATTTTCTTTTCATTGCGTCCTGAGCGGGCGACTGTTTCAGCGATGCCTTTTCGATTCGGGCGTTTTAACCGGTCCGCATGGACTCTACTTGAGCTGTTGCTCTCGCTCGCGATAGCCGCTCTGGTATTGACCCTTCTCTACTCTCTCTTCCACATGGTGCTGTCGGCAATGCGCGCGCAGGAAGGCGCCCGATCCCGATCGGCGGAAGTATCCAATATTCTAGGGATCCTCCGGGATGATCTGACCATGGTCGTGCAGCCGGAGGGGGATCGTGGATGCGAATTGGTTCTGGAATCTGGCAAACAGGGCAATCCGCCGGAGTTTCATCGGCTGAATCTGTGCTCCAAGGAGTTCGCAGAGAGGCAGGAGGATTCGCGTTGGCACGACATGGTGCGGGTACAGTACCGGGCGGAATCTTCGCCGACAGGGATTCGCCTTCTCCAAAGCCGAAACCTGGTGGTGGGCCCCGGCATGTCGGACGAACCTGTCACGAACGTCCTGATCGAATCCCTGGAGGGCATTCACATTGAGTTTTTCGATGGCGACTCCTGGACGGGCGTATGGCCGCCGAAAGAAACCAACACGCTCCCAGTCGCCGCCCGCATGTCTCTGCATGTGTCGGAGAGGGGAAAGACCACGGCCTACGAAACCGAAATCCACCTTCCTTCGGGCATGGTTGTTGCGCCCGAGGGTAGGGATGGAGGGATTGGGGAATAGGGATTGGGGAAGAGGGAATGGGGAATGGGGATTTCGACATTGAGCATTCGATATTCGACATTTCTGACGCCGTGCAGGCTCCTCGAGGTGGCAGAACCCAGAAAAGGTCCAATATCGAATGCTCAATGTCGAATTCCCAAGTTCGGGGAAAGCACCGATGAAACAACAATCACACAACCCAACAATGTGACAACTTCAAATCAGGACTCGACCGGAATAGGGATTGAGAAATGGGGATATCAGATGGAGATCAGATCGATATCATCCTGCGGCGCCGGCTTTACTTCAATTTGGCGACGGTTTCGGGATGAACGAATGCAAACGGGAACGGTTCCGCCCGGGGCGACGTTGCTGTAGTGGGCGCAAATAGCGGCCGCCAGACGAACCTGATCTTCGGTTGCTATAATGGGCAGCAATCCGGTCGGACCTTCAAGCTCCTCGACGCTGATGATCAAATCGTACAGTTCCGAGCAGCTCTCAAGGTGACGACTCTCCTCTTCGGTACGACCCAGCACCAACTTTGTGACCGGCCCTAACCGGAAATGGCTGCCAAATCGAAGCAGATCGATTGCGCGCCGGCCCTGCAAACCTTCGTGGATCCGCAAATCGGCAAGGCGCTCAATGAATGCAGGGTCGGCAAGGTGGCTCGCGGGTTTCTCATGTCCCGGTCGGATATCCAGGCCAAATGTTCGCGCGAGTTCGAGTTGCCGCGAACTGTCCGCGCCCTGAAAATCTAGACAATCATCCCGGCTCACCCAGCCCTCATTCTCGGGTTTGGTCGGGGGGAGCAGTTTGGCGGACAAGGGACGAAGAATCAGTTCGGGAACCCCGGAATGGTCGGCCGCGTACTTGAGGGCCTCTTCCGTCTGCGTCGGGGTCCCCTGATTCAGAACCTCCCCTGTGACAACAAAACTACAGCCGAATTCCTCAAGCCGCTCCGCCGCGCACCGAAGCATCTCAGCGTGGCATTCGAGCCGCAACGTGATGGACACATCGTCCAGGGCCTTGCATCGCTCAACCACGCCCACCAGGCTTTTCGTAAACTCGACGACCTCAACCGCCAAATTCATGGCCTCAGCCCGTGACATTGCCTCCTGCTGGTCGGCGATTGGACTCTCAAAGACCAATGCCTGCAGATCGACAGACTGATCCTGTACAAGACGGGCGGCCAACAGACTGTCCAGCCCGCCAGAAAACAGGATTATTGCGCGTTTTCTACCCTCCATAGCCCCGTTCCTGCTCGAAGGAACTAATCAAACACCATACCGGTCTTCCCAGGGGTGCGCAAGCATTGGGAACAAAACAAAATCGGTCCTTTTTGTTTACTTGACGTAGGCTCTGAGGGGAGGCAGTGGTTTTTTCGGCTCTAATAAAGGGTTATTGGGTTTGAGTTGAGCTTGTACCGCTAATACAGGAACGGGATGGTTCCAAAATGCTCTTTACACGTTTCATAATCATCACTTTCGCGACTGCCGGGCTTCTATTTGCGCATGGTTGCTCCTCTTTGCCGGAGCCGGCTACCATGGCAAAAACGGATGCCTATCTGGCCGAGGATGTTTACTCCCGCCTCAGTGAGGATTCGTTCGTTCTTGGCGTGCGGGCCAAAGACGGCGTGATCACTCTGTCCGGCCTGCCACAAAATTCCGAACAGCGCGCACGCGCCATTTCGATCGCGGCGGGAACGCCCGGCGTGGACCAGGTAACAAATAGTTATTACTGAACAGCCCGGCTTCTTCGCCTGAGGTTATTCGGACCGCGATCAGTCCTCGGATTTCGAATCGGGAGTTGAGTCGAGGTTCCCTGACCCCGGGTCTTCAGGAAGAGGTGTCGTGTCATCTCTACCCCTCTTAAACTCGGTAATGCTTCGCCCTATAGACCGGGCAAGTTGAGGCAGCCGCGCTGCGCCGAAGAAGAGAATCAGGATCACCATGATCGGGATCAGTTCCTGAAGACTGGGCATCCCGAATCCAACTAAACCTGAGCTAATCATCATAACCGTTTCTCCATACATCGACCTGTCGTGTCAATAAACGACCCGATCCCCTGTCTGGATAAACCCGTTGAGGATATCCGCGATCCCGAAATGGGCCTCCCGGAGCCTGTCAAACCGGATCATCCCGACCAGAAGTTCTTCTCTAAATACCTTCCCCTGACTTCCGGGTCCTGGCAAGTGCTGGCCCTCGACAACTACATATCCCCCGTCTTCATTGACCCGCACGACCCATCCTACAGTCCCGCGCGGGATATCCCCAACGACACCTACCCTCGACGGGTTGTTGGTCTTTTCGGTGTTCCCACTTCCGGATGCACAGCCCTGCGCCAACAGCAGCAGCGCGCAGCATGCGCACACAAGCACAAATTGAGACCGCAAAATTTGTGCCACGATCATCGAAATAGAGGTTATATCCGTCACTTCCTGGGACCTTCCAGCGGCAAATAAGAACTCAGAGGACAGGATGCACAGGTCGGTTGAGCCCGGCAATGATTTTTCCCGAGTCGTACCAGCAAGGCATGAAATTCCGCGTAAAGGGCGGGGTCCGGTTCGAGCTCCGATTCGAATATCGTCGCGAGTTCGCTGTAGGTCTCGGCCCCTGAAATCCACCCGTGTCTGCCCAACACCCGGCGAGTGTAGGTATCGATGACGAAGCGTGGGTGCCTTCCCGCATAGAGCACAATGCAGTCGGCGGTTTCGGGTCCAATGCCCGACACCCCCAGAAGTTTCTCCCGCATGATACCGGCTGGAAGCGCAAGAAACCGATCTAGGTCGCCCCCATAGTCCCCCATGAGCAGGTCCATCAGGGCGAATAAGCGCCGGGTCTTGACCCGGAACGCGCCGCTGGGTCGAATCCACGCCTCGAGGGACGCGGCCCCCGCCGCGTACATCCGGTGAAGATCCATGACCTCAGCCTCCTTCAAACGCGAAATAGCCCGCTCGACATTGACCCAGGCCGTATTCTGGGTCAGCACGGCGCCGACCATCGTCTCCCACTCCGTCTCCGCCGGCCACCAGTGCTGGGCACCCCATGCCGCATAGAGTTCGTCATACACGGCGCGGAGCGACGGGCGATCGGGCGGGGTCTCTTTCAAACCAGGCGCATTCACTTAACTATTCGCAATGAGGGACTAACCAATCTATACTCATGGAGTAGATCTATTCATTCGAAGGGACTTGAAATGGAAATCCATTTTCTGGGCGGCGCCGATACGGTAACCGGATCGCAGCACCTGATCGAAGCAAACGGCCAAAGACTCCTGCGGGACTGCGGGCTCTTCCAGGGCAAGCGGAAGCTTGCGAAAACATACAACCGCGAGCTCCTGTTCAATCCGGAACAGCTCGATTGCCTTCTCCTCTCTCACGCACACATCGACCACTGCGGAAACATACCATCTGCAGTTGCGCAAGGCTATGACGGCCCCATTCACGCAACCACCGCGACCGCTAAGCTCTGCGAAATCATGCTTCAGGACGCCGCCAAGATCCAGGAGCAGGACGCCGAATACCTCAACCAGAAATCCAGTCGCCGCGGATACCCGCCGGTCGAGCCGTTGTATCGGATCGAGGATGCGCTGGCGGCACTGAAATTATTCCGGGGCCACCACTACGGGAGCGAGCAGGAGCTGATCCCCGGCGTCACATCTCAATCGCTCGAGGCGGGCCACATCCTCGGATCGGAATTGAGCGTCATCACGGTGGAGGAAAAAGGAAGGAAAGTTCGCGTTGGTTTTGCGGTAGACCTGGGACGGGAAGGCCTGCCCATCATTCGCGACCCGGAGCAGATGGGTGAGATTGACATTCTCGTGATGGAAAGCACCTATGGAAACCGGCTGCACGGCGACATCCGGGACGCGGACACTTCGCTGGGCGAAGTGATCCGGCGAACGGTGGAGCGCAGAGGGAAAGTATTGATTCCCTCGTTCGCCCTGGAACGAACGCAGGAGGTACTCTACCATATCGCAACACTTTATCGGAACGGCGATGTTCCCCAGGTTCCGGTTTACGTAGATAGCCCGATGGCCACCGCCGTCACCAGAATCTTTGCCCGGAGCCCAAAATACATGGACGAAGAATTTAAGGACCTCCGGGAAACGGGGCGGATTTTTGAGGCGGACTGGGTAAACTTTGTGGGCAGCGTGAAAGAATCCAAGGAACTGACGGCGGCGAATGGACCGTGCATTGTGGTGTCGGCATCGGGAATGTGCGAGCACGGAAGAATTCTGCATCACCTCAAGGCGGGCATCTCGGATCCGAATACGACCGTCGTCATTGTCGGCTACCAGGCCGAACACACGTTGGGACGCAGGCTGGTGGAAGGCCGGGAGGAAGTCCGCATCTTCGGCGAGAAGTACGAGCGCAAGGCGGAAATCGCCGATCTGGATGCGTTCAGTGCGCACGCTGACCGCAACGACCTGATCAAGTACGTTCGCGCGGTGAGACCGAAACAAACCTACCTGGTGCACGGGGAGCAGAAGCCGCGAGAAGCACTGGCCCAGGCAATACGGGACGAAGGGCTGGGGGAGGTCTTTCTGCCCCGCAGGGGCGATACCGTTAAATTATGACGACCTCCGACCCTACGCCCCCGATTGGCCCGGACACACTCCGCAGCGGCATGATCGCGGTGGTGGGGAGGGCAAACGTAGGGAAATCAACCCTGGTCAATGCCGCGCTCGGAGAAAAAGTCAGCATCGTCAGCCCCGTGGCCCAGACCACGAGAAACCTGATCCGAGGCGTTCTTACCGAAGCACGCGGTCAACTGGTGTTCCTCGACACGCCCGGTGTTCACAAGGCCGAATCCGATCTTGGTAGGATCATGAATCGCACCGCTCGATCCGCGACGGATGGAGCCGACATTATTTTGCTGGTCCTCGACGGTTCCACCCGGCCCGTCGCGGAGGATGAAGGCTGGATGAGGCGCCTGTACAAAGCGCCGGAAGCGATCGTGGCGATCCTCAATAAAACCGACCAGAACACAAGTTTTCATCAAGATTACGAAAGCCTGTGGGCCGACATCGGCAAAGAGAAGGATCTCGAAAAGCCAATTGAATGGATGTCCTCGGCCGCAAAGAACGGCGTCGGGATCGATACGCTCGTCAACCGCCTTTTCGAAGCCGTACCACCGGGTCCTCTCCTCTTTCCTGAGGAAATGCTCTCCGATTTCCCCAGGAAGCTTGCCATCGCAGACATCATCCGGGAGCAATATTTTCAGGTCCTCCAACAGGAACTGCCGCACAGCATGGCGGTATGGATCGAGAAAATCGATGAGGCGGAAGACGGGTGGAACATCTCAAGCGTTATTTACGTAAACAGAAGCAGCCAAAAAGCCATCGTTCTCGGTAAAAAGGGCAGACTGATCAAGCGGGTGCGACACCAGGCTGAAAAGGAGGTTTCGGAAATCTACGAAATTCCGATTCGCATCCATCTCTGGGTCAAAGTGGAAAAAGACTGGGGGAAAAACTTCTGGATCATGAGAAATCTGGGATATGCG
>Ga0310124_10001331_pt1 | contig 17219 bp, 6 predicted proteins | sample CB11b_AW_Bot5_MG_FD_203507 | JGI IMG/M metagenome (GOLD analysis project Ga0310124, IMG submission 203507) | Marine microbial communities from Western Arctic Ocean, Canada - CB11b_AW_Bot5 | ecosystem: Environmental > Aquatic > Marine > Oceanic | place: Canada: Western Arctic Ocean | collected... | reverse complement strand
CGGTTACCGAGGCTGCCTCCGACAAACGCCACGTCGGCCAGTCCCCAACAGGCGGCCAGTTCGCCGATCGTATCCAGCAGCACCACCGGTCTCTCTTGGGCCCGGGGTACCGCGCCGTCGTTCTGGCTGCGTCGCAGCAGCGGATGTTCCATCGACACGACCATCTCGGCCACCTGGTCGAAGCGTTCCGGGTGCCGCGGCACCAGCACCAGCCTGAGGTCGGGATGCGTCTGGCGCGCCTGTTGCCAGGCCTCGACCGCCAGCCGTTCTTCGGGTTCCTGGGTACTGCCGGCGACGAAAACGGGTTCGCTGCGGTGGATTCCCAGCTCAGCGGCCAATTCCCCAGTAGCCGGGTTGTCGCGACGCGTCTCGATTCGGTCGTACTTGATCGACCCCGAGACGTGGATCTTTTCGGTCGGGCCGCCCAGTTCTGCGAGCCGCGCGGCATAGGTTTCGTTCTGGGCGATCAGGCGATCGAAGCGGGGCAGCAAGCCTGCGAAGAGCCACTTCAACCGCCGGTAGCCTCGGAAACTCGACTCGCTGATCCGCCCATTGACCAGTGCCAGCGGGATGCCCGCGCGGTGGGTGGCCAGCACGAAGTTGGGCCAGAGTTCCAGTTCGACCAGCACGACGAGATCGGGCCGTACTCGCCTGAGCGCCCGGCGAACCGACCAGCTGAAATCCAGTGGAAACCAATCGACCCGGTGCTCGGCGAACCGCTCGCAGGCCAGGCGGTATCCCGTGGCGGTGGTCGTCGTCACCAGGATCTCCAGCGACGGCCATCGGCTGCGACACTCACAGATCATCGGTTCCAGCTGCAGCACCTCGCCCACGCTGACGGCGTGGAACCAGGCCAGGCGGGAATCGCCGTCTCGGCGAGCGAGTTGCCCGGTGAGCTTGGTCCAGATCCCCGGCCGCCGCTTGCCGCGGAGTAGTCTCTGCCAGAGCAGCACCGGTGCGACGGCGGCGAGCACGACCAGGTAGACGAGATTGAGCAGCCAGGGCATCCTTACCCCCCCCCCTTCTCACGATGTCACGGCCGTCGGTGACCGCGGTCTCGAATCCGTCGTCGATCAGTTATTGCGTGGAGATCCACAGCACTTCTTGTACTTCTTTCCGCTGCCACAGGGACAGGGGTCATTGCGTCCGATCCGCGGAGCGGTGTTACGAATCGGCTGGATCACATCGACGTCGGCTCCCGGCCCCCCGCCCTCGAACCGCTCGGACTCCACCTCGTCGTAAACCGAGCCCGCGTCGGCGTGGGAGGTCGCCGAGATATCCCAGAGCGAGCCGACGAATTCGGGGCTCTGCACTTCGATGCGGAAGATCGAGGAGGTGACCTGTTCGCCGACCCGCTCCCACATCAGGTCAAACGCCCGCATCCCCTCCTTCTTGTACTCGGTCTTGGGGTCCTTCTGAGCGTATCCGACCAACCCGATTCCCGCCCTCAGGTGGTCCATGTGGTAGAGGTGGTCTTTCCAGGCGGTGTCGAGCAGTTCGAGGATCAGCGAGCGTTCGGCCTGTCCGAGTTCGGGTCGGTACCGCAAGTCGTACAGCGACAGCAACTTCCGCCTGGCGTCGTCGATGTCGAGTTCACTCCAGTCATCGGGATCGACGGTGATCCCGAATGTCGACTCGGCCCAGCCGGTGATTCTCGCGATGTCGGTCGTCGGGGTGCCATCCGGCGAGGCGCCATTGGAGGGCGTGTGGCCGTTGCTGCACAAGTCATCGATTTCCGCCCTGAGTTTTTCTCCGGCCTCGAAGGCCCGCTCGCTGAAGCCCAGCAGAGCCGCGCGGATCTGGTCGCGTTGCCGGTTGGCGATGTCGCTGAGGGAGATCGGCTGATTGAAGCGGTCGCTGGCCCACTGCACCAGGCCCTCGCGATCGGATCGTTCGCCACCAACTTGCCGGGCGATCAGGAAGTTGTTGATGCCGACGGTGACCGGGAACTCGACTTCCTTGCTGCGGTAGAGCTCATCGAGCAGCTCACGAGTCGTCTCGATCACCTCTGCTTCGGTCTTGTTCACGAACCGTTCCGGAGATGCTTCGAGCGTGAACTGTTGCCGCAACCACTCGCACATCGACTGCAACGGGAAGAGTTCCGCGAGAAACAACTCGGCGGCCTTGAAGTCGTAGTGCTCGATGACCGGGTCGATCCGATCGACGAGCAGGTCGTAGATGTCCTCGCGGGCTTCGACCCGGAGGTGTTTGTCGCTGATCCCGAGGCTGTAGCGGTTGTTGGCCCACTGGGCCAGTGCCTGCCAGTTCCATTCGCTCTCGTCGACATCCTGCAGCAGGCATTCTTCGATCTGGTCGTTGACGTCCTCGCGGGCCTGCTGTGCGGCTCGATCACGCAGGACGAAGGTCAGTTCTTCGTGCGAGCTGTTGCGGATTTCGGAGACGTCGACCCGGATGCCGTAGTCGGCCGCGGCCCACTGCGTGATCACGTCCCAGCTGTAGTCAGTGTGGAGGAACTCGACGACGCGTCGCCGGGCCTGTTCGGCGATCATGTCCATGATCAGCTCGCGGCAGTTGACTCCATCGAGGATCTGCTGTCGGTAGGCGTAGACCCGTTTCCGCTGTTCGTCCATCACCTCGTCGTATTCGAGCAGGTGCTTGCGGCTTTCGAAGTGTCGTTCCTCGACCTTTTTCTGGGCCCCTTCGATCCGCTTGGTCACCATCCGGCTCTCGATCGCCTCACCGTCCTGCATCGTGCGATCGATCATCCTCATGGCCAGCTCGGGGATGAATAGCCGCATCAGGTCGTCTTCCATCGAGAGGAAGAAGCGGCTCGAGCCGGGGTCTCCCTGCCGTCCGGCCCGGCCTCTGAGTTGCAGGTCGATGCGTCGCGAGTCGTGTCGTTCGGTGCCGATGACGTAGAGTCCGCCGTTGCGGGCGACTTCGCGTCCTTCCGCGGCCATGCCTTCCCGATCCGAGATTTCCGAGGTCATCGTGTCCCACTCGACCTTGGGCACATCGAGGCGGGTTTCGTAGGTTTCGGAGAGTTGCTGCCAGGCCTGGTGTTCGGGGTTGCCACCGAGAATGATGTCGGTGCCTCGACCGGCCATATTGGTGGAGATGGTCACGGCCCCCTTGCGGCCGCACTGGGCCACGATCTCCGCCTCGCGCTCGTGGTTCTTGGCGTTGAGCACGTTGTGTTCGATCCCGTAGCGTTCCAGCTTCTTGCTGATCACCTCGGACTTCTCGATCGATGCCGTGCCGATCAGCAGCGGCCGTTTCGACTCGGACTGTTCCCTCCGCACCTCCTCGACCACCGCGTCCCACTTCTCGGACTCGGACCGGTAGATCACGTCGGGGTGATTGACCCGTTTCAATGGCACGTTGGTGGGAACGGCGACCACGTCGAGCTTGTAGATCTTGAGGAACTCGCCGGCCTCGGTCATGGCGGTACCGGTCATGCCGCAGAGTTGCTGGTAGAGCTTGAAGTAGTTCTGCAGGGTGATGGTCGCCAGCGTCTGGCTCTCCTCCTTGATCGTCACCCCTTCCTTGGCCTCGACCGCCTGGTGCAGCCCGTCGCTCCACTGGCGACCGGGCATCTTGCGACCGGTGAACTCGTCGACGATCACGATATCGCCGCCCTCGATCACGTAATTGACGTTGCGTTTGTAGAGGTGGTGTGCCTTGAGCGAGTTGTCCAAGAGGTGGGGCCACTCGGTGTTGCCGGTCGTGTAGAAACTCTCAACCCCCACCAGCTTCTCCGCCGCCCGGATCCCCTCCTCGGTCGTGTGGCAGCTGTGTTCCTTTTCCTTGACCTCGAAGTGTTCGTCGCGTTTCAGCTGTCGAGTGATGCGGTCGGCCCTGGCATACTTCGAGACATCGTCCTGGGCGGGTCCGGAGATGATCAGCGGCGTACGGGCTTCGTCAATCAGGATGTTGTCGATCTCGTCGACGATCGCGAACTCCAGCGGCCCCTGCACCTGCTGGTCGCGGGTCGGCTTCATGTTGTCTCGGAGATAATCGAAGCCGAACTCGTTGTTGGTGCCGTAGGTGATGTCGCAGGCATAGGCCGGTTGCCGTTCGCCGGGTGTCATCGTCGACTGGATGGCACCCACGCTGAGCCCCAGGCCCATGTAGATCGGCGCCATCCATTCCATGTCACGGCGGGCGAGGTAGTCGTTGACTGTGATCACGTGCACCTTGCCGGCGATCGCGTTGAGAGCCGCGGGCAACGTGGCGACCAGCGTCTTGCCCTCACCGGTCACCATCTCGGCAATCATCCCCTCGTGCAGAATCTGCCCGCCGACGATCTGAACGTCGTAGTGCCGCATCGCCAAGTGCCGCAGACCCAACTCGCGGACCGCCGCAAAGACCTCCGGCAACAGGTCCTCCAACGTCTCGCCCGCAGCGTACCGCTCGCGCATCTGCGGGGCGATTTCCTTGAGCCGGCTGTCGGAGTGGGCCTGGAATTCGGGCTCGAGTGCGTTGACGCGGTCGAGTATCGATCCGGCAACGACCTCGACCTGCTCGTCGGAGTGACGCACGAAGCCCATGCGAGCGATCCGGCGGTCGTTGGCCGATCCAAACAACCGTCGCAGGATCCGCTCGAACCATGCGACGATACTGCTGAAGATGTCGCCGAGGGTTTCGAGGAATTCCATTGCACCTTCCGATGCCGACCTGAATGGCAGCCAGCAGAATCTCAAAGCTGTGCGATCGGGGGTCGGATCGCCGCCCATCGCCCCCCGAAGCTCAGTTTATGGCCTCTCCAAAAGGCGGTCAATCCCGGGTCATTCGCCGAATTGCGTTGCAGTCGGTCCCCGGCCCCCGGCACGCGACCAGCCGCCAGAGGCCACCGCCGGGATTCACTCTCAGGCGTAAAACCGGCTCAGGCTTCCAACGGGTGCTGCCGCTGTTCCAGCGGGATCTTCATCCGTCGGCCTTCGGCAAAGTGTGACGCGTAGACGCCCTGGACCATCTCGGTGATCCCCATCGCGTGATCGAGTCCCGAGAGGGGTTCGCGGTCGTTGCGGATCGCCTGCACCAGGTCAGCGGCCAGAACCGAGTTGCCGTAGCCGATCCAGGTTCGGCGGACATCTCGTGGTTTCCCGTCCGCATCGGTGTGCCAGCCGGGCACGGTGATTCTGTGCCAGGCCAGTCGCTTGTGGTCGGGCAAGACCTTGGGAGCCGGGTAGACCCAGGCGTCGCCGGGTTGCCGAAAGTGGATCGCCGCCCGTTCGCATTCCAGGAAGACGCCATAGAGGTTGTCGAAGTTGGACTTGCCGCGGACGGCCAGGTGCGCCGTCGACTCGAAGTAGCCTCGCACACCATGGTCAAACCCAAAGAGTGCCGAGATCGAGTCACCGGTGATCGGGCCGATCGGTTCGGTGGCGTCGGTGCGGTCCTTGCGGGTGGCGTCACGGCGACCGACCTGGATGTGGCCGCTGCTCCAGCGAGGCGGGCCGGCCATCGTGATCAGCAGGTCGAACCAGTGGGTTCCATGCACGAGCAGTTCTTCGCCACCGCCGCGGTGGTCGTCCTTGGGTCGGGTCGAAGCCCTCAGCAGTCGCCCGTATCGTCCGGCCTTCAGTTCCGAGAGTGCCTGCCTTATCGGGGGCATCGCCCGCCACTGGTGGGCCATGGCCAGCTTGACGTCCGCCCTCTTGCAGGCGCGACGCATGCGATCTGCCGCGACCAGATCGGCTGCAAAGGGCTTCTCGCAGTAGATGTGGCATCCGGCCTCGGCCACCGCTTCGACCATTTCGACCCGTCGAGTCAACCAGCGGGGTCCGATGCAAACGATGTCGAGTTTTTCGTCGGCGAGCATCTTGCGGTAGTCGGTGTAGGCGGAATCGAGTCCCAACCCCGCGGCCTTTCTTTTGCCGGCGGCCCTGTCGTGGTCGGCGACGGCGACGATTCCGGTGCCGGGCACCTCGGCGAACGCGCGGTCGAGACCATGTCCGTAGCCGCCCTGCCCGGTGGCTCCGATCACTCCGACTCGCAGCAGCGCGGGCATCGAGTGATCTTTTGCGGTGGTGCGGTGGCCGGGTCAGCTGACGATGTTTTGCGGCTGACCGGACAGGAACGTGATGGCGTTTTCGGTGGCGCCGAGGTTGAGCAGGTCGTTGCCTTCGGGGGTCTGGTCGGCACAGTGAGGAGTCAGCACCACGTGCCGGCAACGGGTCAGCGGGTGATCGGCCTCCAGCGGCTCGGTCTCGTAGACGTCCAGCGCGGCTCCGCCGAGGTGGCCCGAGTCGAGGGCTTCGACGAGGGCTTCGGTGTCGAGCACCGCACCGCGGGCGGTGTTGACCAACAGGCTTCCCGCAGGCATCAGCGACAATTCCCGCGATGAGACCAGGTGCCGGCTGTCGTCGGTCAGCTTCACGTGCAGGCTGACCACGTCCGAGCCGGCAAACAGCTCGTCCCGCTCGACATATCGAAACCCCATCCGGGCGGCCTTCTCGGCGTCGGGATGAAATGTCCAGGCCATCACCTCCATCCCGAAGGCACGTGAGAGCCTGATCATCTCGGTGCCGATGTTGCCGGTGCCGATCACGCCGAGCGTCTTGCCCGCGAGCGAGGTGGAGAGGACCTGGTGCCAGTCGTTGCGCTTGATGGCCTCGGTGAAGTACGAGGTCTTGCGCGAGATGGCCAGCATCAGGGCAAACGCGTGCTCGGCCACCACCGGTGCGGTGCGGCCGGGGATGTTCGAGACGGTGATTCCCAGTTCCCCGCACGCGACCAGGTCGATCGAATCGGTGCCGATGCCGCACGTGCTGATGAACTTCAACTCGGGCAATTGTCTCAGCACCTCACCGGGCCAGGTCACCGCTCCCCGCGAGTTGATCATCGCGGTGGCTCCGGCGGCCCGCTGGACCTTTTCGCTGTCGTCGGCGGGCCGGTTGTCAAACAACCGGATCTCGTAGTGTTCCCCAAGCGTGTCCAGCCGTGGGGACCCGGCGATCTGGACCGGGTCGTCACCGGGGATCACCAACAGCGGACGTTCTCTGGCCGACATCCTTGTTGCTCCCCGGGGCTGGTGTAGGTGGCCTGGTGTCTGTTCGCCGATTCCTCGGCCGAGCTCAGAATACGTCACCAGTGCATCAATTCCCAGCCGGCCCCAGGGACTGGCTCACCCGCCCGTGGCGGGGTGCCTGTCCCGGCGCAGGTTGGGCGGTTCCTGGAGCCGGCACAGGCAGCCGGCACAGGCAGCCGGCTGCAGCACGGACGGCGGTCCTCGTAGCCGGTACAGCATGGATGTCGGTGTTCGTAGCCGGGACAGGCACCCCGCCACGGGCGGGAGAGCCAGTCCCCCGGTTCTTGGACTCGAGTCGGTCTCGGTTGGTAGAGTGAGTGCGGACGTGGAGGACACTGCGATGGCGACGAGCGAGACGGGCGCGACGAGCGAGAGTGTTGTGAGCGCCTACGAGTCGGCTTCAGCGGGCTCACGGGCTGCCTTCGACCGAGCCACGGAGGTGATGCCCGGGGGGGCCAAGGGAGCCTACTACTATCCGCCCTACCCGTTGTTTTTCGAGCGGGCCGAGGGTGCTCGGGTGACCGACGTCGATGGCCGTGTCCTGGTCGATTTTGCCAATCACCACACCGCCCAGATTCTCGGACATGGTCACCCGGCGGTGATCGATGCGGTCAACCAGCAGGTGTCTCGAGGCATCGTGCTGGGTGGTCCGACGGGGATCGAGACCGAGTTGGCCGAGGAGTTGTGCGGTCGGGTCGAGAGCCTCGAGCGGGTGCGGTTCTGCAATTCCGGCACCGAGGCGACTCTGCACGCGATCCGCCTGGCCCGAGGCATCACGGGTCGATCGCGGATCGCCAAGTTCGAGGGCGGCTACCACGGCAGCCATGACGCGGTCGAGATCAGCGTGGCTCCCCCGGTGTCTGCTGCCGGAGACCCGTCGGCTCCGACGCCGGTCGAGGGTGTGCGTGGCATGGCCCCGGGATCGACCGAGGACGTGTTGATCCTGCCCTATGACGACATCGAGGCGGTGACCGGGCTGCTCACCGGCCACGCCGATGAGTTGGCCTGCATACTGCTCGATCCCAAGGCAGGGATGTTGGCCTCGGTCGAGGGCTGGGTCGAGGCGGTCCAAGCGTTGGCGGTCGAGCATGAGATCCTGTTGATCGCCGACGAGGTGGTGGCGTTTCGGTTGGCTCGGGGAGGCTGGCAGCAAACTGAGGGCATCTCGCCGGACCTGACGACCTACGGCAAGTTGATCGGTGGAGGATTCCCAATCGGTGCCTTCGGCGGTCGTGCCGAGCTGATGGACCGGCTCGACATGCGGGGCCCGGCGACCGGTTTTCATCAAAGCGGCACATTCAGTGCACACCCGGTGGCGATGGCCGCCGGGCTGGCGACGTTGAGGCAGATGACGCCCGAGGCCTTCGCGACGCTCGATTCGCTGGGCCAGCGTCTGGGGGACGGCTTGGCCGAGGTGGCCGGGCGCCACGCTCTGAAGTTGAGCCCCGTCGTGGCAGGCTCGCTCTTCAGCCTCTATTTCTCCGATCGGCCACCGACGTGCTACCGCGACCTGGCTGCCTGCCGACGTCAATGGAACCCTGAGCTGTTCGGGCGGTTGATCGAGCGGGGTTACTACCTGAGCCATTCGCTGGGGATGAACGCCGTGTCGCTGGCGATGGAGCCCTCGGACATCGACGGGCTGGTGTCGGCGATCGACGAGAGCCTGGAGGCCATGGCCATCGATGAGGACTGAGCCGCCAGGAGGTCGATTGCCGAGGGGGCTTCGAACCGGGAGTTGCGTGGCGGTGCGGTCGCTGGTGGCGGTCCTGGCCGGGTTCAGCTGCGCGATCGCGGCTGCCGCGGAGCCTGGGGATCGAGTCGACTTCGACCGCGAGATCCGACCCGTGTTGGCCGACAGATGTTTCGGCTGTCATGGACCCGACCGGGGGGCTCGCAAGGCGAAGCTGCGATTGGATCGTCGCGAGGGCGTGCTGGGGCAGGTGAAGTCGGGGCGGCCTTCAGACAGTCCGCTGCTGGAGCGGGTGTCGTCATCGGACCCCGAACAGCGGATGCCGCCTCCGGAAAGCGGGCGACGGTTGAGCGTGGCCGAGGTGTCCCGGATCAGGGACTGGATTGCCCAGGGCGTCCGTTGGACGCGTCACTGGTCGCTGCGGCCGATCGCTCGTCCCAAGGTGCCCGACGCTGTTGCCGGGGGGGTGGGCGGCGGTGTGGACGGTGAGTTGGGCGTGTCTCACAACATGATCGATCGGTTCGTGCAGGCACGGCTCGCCGAACACGGCCTGAAACCCTCCGGGCCCAGTGATCGCGCCCGGCTGCTGCGGCGGGTGACTCTCGATCTCACCGGCCTGCCACCGGAACCCCGGCAGGTTGACTCGGCGATTGCCGAAGCGGGGGCCGATTGGTACGAGCGGTGTGTCGAGCGACTGCTGGCCTCGCCGCGATTCGGCGAACACCACGCCAGGCACTGGCTCGACCTGGCCCGCTATGCCGACACCGATGGCTACCAGGACGACGAGCCACGAGTGATGTGGCGGTGGCGGGACTGGGTCATCGACGTGCTCAACCGCAACATGCCCTTTGACCGCTTCACGATCGAACAACTCGCCGGCGACCTGCTGCCCGATGCAGGCCCCGAGCAGGTGTTGGCGACCGGCTTCAACCGCAACAACCGGACCAACGGCGAGGGCGGCAGCATCGCCGAGGAGTTCCGGGTCGAGTACATCGTCGATCGGCTCGATACGCTTTCGACCACATGGATGGGACTGACGCTGGCATGTGCACGGTGTCACGACCACAAGTACGATCCGCTTTCGCAACGCGACTTCTACCGTCTGTTTGCCTACTTCAACAACATCGAAGAGAAGGGCACCTACCGACGCAACTCGCCTCCCCTGCTGAAGATCCCGACTCCGCTGGTGGCCGATGAGCTGGCCGAATTGGCCATTTTGATCGGGAGTCTTCCGGAAGAGAGCTCGCGGCGGAAGTCGTTGGAGGCGACTCGGCAGGCGCTGTTGAAGTCCGTGCCCTCGACGATGGTGCTCAAGGAGGGGCCACGTCGCGACACGTTCATCCTGGTGCGTGGCCAATACGACCGTCATGGCGAGAAGGTCACGGCCGGTGTTCCCGAGTCGCTGCCGCCGGTTTCGGAAAAGTGGCCGGTCAACCGTCTCGGCCTGGCACGCTGGCTGGTCGACTCGAAGCATCCGTTGACGGCTCGGGTGGCGGTCAACCGGATCTGGCAGCAGCTGTTCGGCCGCGGGCTGGTGTCGACTCCCGAGGACTTCGGCGTTCAGGGTTCGCGGCCGTCGCACCCTGCCCTGCTCGATTTCCTCGCGTCGGAGTTCCGCGAGGGGGGCTGGGATGTCAAGCGGTTGCTGAGGCTGATCGTGACCAGCCACACCTACCGTCAGGCGTCGGTCGTCCGGCCCGGTGACCTGCTGCGTGACCCCGAGAATATCTGGCTGGCACGAGCCTCGCGGTTGAGGCTCTCGGCCGAGACGATCCGGGACCAGGCGCTGTGTGTCTCGGGTCTGCTGGTCGAACAGTTGGGCGGGCCGTCGGTCAAGCCGTATCAGCCGGCGGGTTTGTGGAAGGAGATTGCCGGAGGCGCCTCGGGGGCCTACCGCAACGGCTACCAGGCCGATCGTGGCCCGGGCCTGTTTCGTCGCAGCCTGTATACGTTCTGGCGACGGACGATTCCGCCGCCGATGATGGCGACCTTTGATGCGCCCAGCCGCGAGGCGTGTTCGGTTGGGAGGGGGCGGACCAATACGCCGCTGCAGGCCCTGGCACTGATGAACGACACGCTGTTTGTCGAAGCGGCCCGGCAATTGGCCGTGCGGGTCTGGGGGGAACCGACGGTCGAGGCCCGGGTGGAACGGGCTTTTGCCCGCGTGCTGGGGCGACGGCCAGGGCCGCTGGAGTTGCAGGTCCTGCTGGGGAGTTTCCACCGCTCGCGAGCCCGCTTCAGGGCCAACCCGGAAGCGGGGCGGCGGTTGTTGAGCGTGGGGGCTTCGCCGAGTGTCGAGCCAGCCACAGCGGTGGCGGTGGCACAGTTGGCTGCCCTGGTCACCACCTGCCACGTGATCCTGAACCTGGACGAGGCGGTGACACGTGAATGAATCCGGCATCAGTCGCCTGCATGAGGCTGTGAGTCGACGCCTGTTCCTGGGCCGATCGTCGCTGGGGATCGGCACCGGCCTGGGCACCGCCGTGCTGGCCGACCTGCTGGGCAGCGAATCCACGGCCGGACCCGCCGCGACGCCGCGGGCGCGGCGAGTGATCTACCTGTGCCAGTCGGGTGCTCCCTCGCAACTGGATCTCTTCGACCACAAGCCGGGGCTGGTACGCCGGTTTGGCGAGCCGTTGCCCGAGTCGATCCGTCGTGGCCAGAGATTGACCACGATGACGTCGGGTCAGAAGCAGTTCCCGGTCGCTCCCTCGATCTTTCGCTTCCGTCGGCACGGGGAGAGCGGGACGGAGATCAGCGAGTTGCTGCCGTTTACCGCCGCGATGGCCGACGAGTTGTGCGTCGTCAAGTCGATGCACACCGAGGCGATCAACCACGACCCGGCGATTACGCTGTTGCAAACCGGCAGCCAGCAGGCGGGGCGCCCCAGCCTGGGGGCCTGGTTGAGTTACGGGCTGGGGAGCGAGAACGAGAACCTGCCCACCTTTGTGGCATTGACCTCCTGGAGCCTCAAGGGGGGCCAGCCTCTTTATGAACGGCTCTGGGGCAGCGGGTTCCTGCCGACGCGGCACCAGGGGGTCCGTTTCCGAGCCGTCGGGGATCCCGTCCTGTTTCTCTCAAACCCGCCGGGAATCGCCAGGGAACTGCGACGGGAACTGCTCGATGACGTGGCGAGGTTGAACCGGATCAAGCTCGAGGGCTTTGGGGACCCGGAGATCGAGACGAGGATGACTCAGTACGAACTCGCCTTTCGGATGCAGAGATCGGTTCCGGAGCTGGTCGACTTTTCAGACGAACCCCGCCACGTGCTGGATCTCTACGGCCCCGAGGTGGCACGTCGGGGCTCCTACGCGGCCAACTGCCTGCTGGCCCGCCGGCTCTCGGAGCGGGGCGTGCGGTTCATTCAGCTGTTCCACCGGGGCTGGGACCAGCATGCCAACCTGCCCGGTGACATCCGCCAGCTGTGCCGCGCGACCGACCAGCCCTCGGCGGGGCTCCTGAGCGATCTGAAGCAGCGAGGCCTGCTCGATGACACGCTGGTGATCTGGGCCGGCGAGTTCGGCCGGACCGTTTACAGCCAGGGCGAGTTGACGTCGACCAACTATGGCCGCGACCACCACCCCCGCTGTTTCTCGATCTGGATGGCCGGTGGTGGCATCCGCCGGGGGATGACCTACGGGGCGACCGACGACTTCAGCTACAACGTGGCCGAGCACGGCGTGCATGTTCACGACCTGAATGCCACGCTGCTGGGGTGCCTGGGAATCGACCACCGCCGCCTGACCTTCAAGTACCAGGGGCGGCACCACCGGCTGACCGATGTGCACGGCCGGGTCGTCGAGCCGCTGCTGGCCTGAGGGACCGGTGGGTTGAGCAAAGAGCGGCTGACGGGATTCGAACCCGCAACTTCCAGCTTGGGAAGCTAGCACTCTACCATTGAGTTACAGCCGCGACGTGTCCATTCTGCGCGGCAGCCCGACGTCGGTCAATCGGGCTGCGGGGAACCGGGTCCGTTTTCGTCGGCCCGGAAGTCGATCGTGATTCGGCTCTTGAGTCCCTGCAGGTCCAGCCTCAGGGCGTGCGGGTCGTACCAGGCCAGCACGATGCGATCGGTTGGCAGCTTTTCATCCAGCAGCAGCGTGTCTCCGGTTCTCGAGTCGAGCAATTCGACCAGCATTCTCTGGCGGCCACCGCGGCCGCGGTCACGGGTGCGTCCCAGCAGGACCAGGGCTGGCAGGTGGTCGTGCCGGAACCGGACCACGCTCCGCAACGCCACCGTGCGACTCCAGCGGAGTGTCCGCGTGCCGGCGTCGATGGCCAACAACTGGCCGTGGACGTGAGTCACCGGCAGCAGCGTATCGCCGACGAAGTAGACCGGTGAGTTTCGAGCCCGCGGAACCGCGGCTCCCTGGGCCGGCAGCATCGCCACGTAGTAGCAGTCGCGGTCGCGGAAGACCTTGATCGAGCTGATCCGCTGGTCGTTCTCACCCAGGATCTTCAATTCCAGTGTTCGGGTGCCGTGGATGAGGTCGTGAACCTTGAGCCGTCCGGCGGCGTCGATCCAGGCCAGGTGGTGGTCGGGGGTCGCGACGGGGAAGATCCGGTCCTTGAGCGGCTCGTCGATCACCGTCCGATCGTCTCGAGGGTCCCAGACACGGATCCGCTGGCCTCCCCCCTCTTCGACGGTGACGTACATCAGGTGGCGTCCGAATGCACGTCGCCGGGTGCGGGATGTGATCGGCAATCGCGACTGCCGCAGCTTCAGCCCGGTCAGCGTATCGTAGACATCGTGGCCGACGCGGTCCGAGTGGCTGATGACCAGGACATGGTCGTCACCGAAGAACCCCGAGGCCGCGTCGGCGAAGCTGCCGCTGCCGGATTCCAGGTCGCCGCGTCGCCACAACAGCTCGCCGTCGACCGGGCTGAGGGCCATCAGGTGTTGTCGAGACTGGAAGGTGACAGCCAGTACTCCGGAGGGGCCCACTCGGAGCATTTCCGGTCGCGACGCCAGCGGGGCGAACGGCCGTTTCCACAACGGGCGAGACTCGCTCCGCTGGAGTAACGAGAGGCCGAGCATCGACGAATGGGATCCCAGCGGCAGCAGGTGGCCGCTGCGGGACTGGTGCCACCAGCTGGAGACGCTGAACTGAGTCGGTAGGTCGATGTGGCCGGCCTCGACACCAACCTGCCGGTCCATCAGCGTGACGCGGCGGTTCGAGCCGGTGTAGGTCTCGAGCAGGTCGAACGTCGAGCGTTCCGAGGTGCTGAAGCGGCGGCGGTACCTCTGGTAGGTCGAAGCCAATTCGGAGGTCGCCGAAATCGAGGCGTCGCGGGTGATCTCGACACGACCCGGCCGAGCAGTGGGATGGCGGTGTCGTTTCCAGGTCCCGATGGCGAGGCCGTTGGCCGGCTGCGAAGCCACCCAGTCGCCGCCGGTCACTCCGTCGACCCCACGCACATCGGCGAGCCGTCCTGTGTCCAATTCGTCGAGCAGCGCCCCGCACTCCTCGTGCAGCCCGAGTCGACTCCAGAGCTCGACCAGGGCAATTGTGGCAGGCAGCCGCCAGCGAGGTCGGCCGTGCTGGCGGACCGCCAGCAGCAGCAGTTCGGCCTGCTGGAACTCTCCGGTGTCGATCAACCCCCCGGCGATTGCCAGCCGGACCGGGTCCGCCAGCGGGCTGCCGGCGTGGCGGCGGACGAAGGTCAGTTGCTGGTCGAGTGACTTCGAGTCGGCCAGCTCGGCGGCCTGGCCTTGCAGCCGTTGCAGGAGCGATCGGTCGGCGGCCGCGTCGCGGCTTCGAGCCAATCGGATCGACCTGCGTGAGAGCGCCGTGACCCAGCTGCGACGTGTCAGCACGTGGATCCCGTCGCGGTCGGCGGTGATTTCGGTTGTCCTGGTGACATCGAGGGCGCCGGCGGGAGTCTCGAGTCGAGCGAGCTTCGAGGCGGATTCGAAGGCCAGCAGCGGGTCGTTCTGCTCGAGGTGCCAGCGGCCCTCTTCGACCAGCACGCGGGCCGAGTCTCTGGGCGTTTCGGCCAGCTGGCCGAGACGCCGCAGCAGCGCGGCGGCCTGCGAGTTGGGCAGCGAACGTGCCGCGTCCAGCTGCTGGAACAGCAGCTCACGCAGCACCCGACGTCCTCGCTGAGCGACCGACGGGTCGAGGCTGTCGACGACCGAATCGAGCAGGCGGCGCGACGCGTCGTGCTGGCCCAGTGCCAGGGTCAGCTCGGCCGCCTGCAGCTGCAACCGGTCGTTTTCTGGGTCGGCGGCGAGTTCGGCCTGGAGCCTGGCCAGTTGCCGTTTGGCCTGGGGATAGGCCGTGATCCTGTCGGCGGTGAGCGAGAGGATCCAGTCACCGGCGACGACCAGGTTGCCCGGTCGAATGCCCGCCGGGGCGGGCAGGCCGACGGGGACCGGGAGCTTGCCGTCGGAGGTCTGCGGGGGCAGGCTGAGCCCGACTTCGCGGCCGGTGTCGATCTGCAAGCAGGTGATCCGGCCGGATTTCAACGGGACCAGGTAGCGATCCTGGTCCAGCCGGACGCCTCGACCGGAAACCAGGCCCGGACGCCGTTGCCACGAGACGCTGCCTGTGGCCAAATCGATGCCCTCGACCTGGTGAGGCCCGACGACCAGCAGGGTTTGCCCGGTGGCCGCAGCGACGTATTCGAGACCCTCGCGGCCACGCGACCAGACCGGACGCCCTGTTTCCAGCTCGACGCTGGCCAGCCGTTCGGAAAACGGCGAGAGCAGCACAACGTGGTTGCCGGCCACCAGCGGCAGGTTGGCCAGTCCCGAGTCACCTCGAGGGGGTCGAAGGAGGCCGGTGCGGAGATTGCGGGTGGGGGCACCGGAGCGGTCCGGGTTGCGGGCATCGTGAGCCCACATCAGCGTGCCGTCGACCAGGTTGATCGAGACGGTGATCCCGATGCCGGTCGGGCAGATGGCCAGCCCGGCGGCGGTCGCCGGGAGGCAGGCGGCCGAATGACGCAGGGCGCCGCGGACGTCAGACAGTCCGGCGTCGCTGTGTGCCAGCGGCTGAGTCCACAGCAGGCGGCCACTGCCCGGAGACAGCGCGACCAGGTCAACTTGACGTCTCTGCTCCACGAGCACCAGCAGCATCCCCCCGGCAGGAGACGCCGCGCCCAGAACCGAAATCGGGCTGGGATCCGCAGCTGCAGCGGGTTTCGATGTGGCGGCTTCGGCCGATGGGGCCGATGGGAAGCTCCAGCTGGGCCGTACCGACGCTCGGGCCGAGGATCGGCCGAGAGCGGCCAGGGGCAGTGCCACAAGACGGGATGGCCACGAAAACTCCGGCGTGCTCCGACGACGAATCGCTTTCGCTTGCCGGCTCGCGCGGGGAGCGGGAAGTTGTTCGGGGGTCTTGGACAGCTCGACGGCGAAGATCCTGTGGCCGTCGCTGGTGATCATGCCGAAGCGGGGGTTGCCGGTCAGGGCCATCGAGAAGCGATCGGTTCCACTGCGAAGAATCGGGACCAGGCGATCGAAGGCTCGGTGACGCATCTGCCAGGTGCAGGGGGAGGCGTAGTGCCAGAGCGTGGCGCCGGTGGCCAGCGAGAGACCGCGAATGCCTCGCTGGTCGCGGACAATCACCTGCCGATCGACGACGATCGGAAACAGGGCCATGGCCCCGGTCAGACGGCCGTCGGACCATTGAGCTGTCGACCAGGGGATCAGCGGGGACGAGTGGGTTGAGTCGGAGAGCCGCGTGTGCCAGGCCTCGGTCAGCAGCGGGGCCGAGGCATCCGGAGGGTAGTCCCCGCGGGCCGAACCCAGCGGCAGCGGCCAGTCGGAGCGAGGAACGCGGGTGAGTTCTTCGAGCGATGCGGGGCCGGGGCCGATACTGGGAGGTCGCGGGAGGCCGGTGAGTCGGCAGGCAACGATGATCTTGGACCGGATCGCGGTGGTGATGCGGAGGCGGTGACTCGGTTCGGTGGCCATCATCCGCAGGGCCCGCCAGGCGAGTTCGGGGTGGCCCTGGTCGAGCCAGGTGGTGGCCAGGCGGTTGAGGGCATCAAAGCCGGCCTCAGTCAGGCGGAAGCGGCGGACCACCTGCCTCAGCGCGACAATCCGTCGAGTCCCCTGGAGCCTCGTCGCCTGTCGCAGCAAAGCGGCGGCCGACCTCTGATAGCGTGCGGCGTAGCGGCGGGTGCCGGCCGAGGGATGGGTCCGGATCAACTGCAGGGCGAGCCTCCGCGCGCTGGAAACCGTGCCACGCCACAGCAAGAAGGAATCGGTGGGGCTGTCGAGGACGGCCTGCAGAAGTGGGAGGCCGGAGCTGGGGTCGTCGAGTTCCAGTCGGCCGCGGGCCCTGGCCAGCAGTGAGCGGTGCGTTCTCTGCATTGGCAGGGAATCGAGCAGGCGGCTGGAAGAAACGGCTGGGGCCGGCTGAGCTGCCTGGGTGGTGCCGGCGCCGGCGAGGGAGCCCAGCAGCAGTCCCAAGGCGCATAAAAAGAGTCCCGAGTCCCCACGGGGGGACTCGGGACTCTTTGAGAAATCCCGGCGATAACCTACTTTCGCACTGGTGGGCACTATCATCGGCCCCGGCAGCTTAA
>Ga0310124_10001327_pt1 | contig 17232 bp, 16 predicted proteins | sample CB11b_AW_Bot5_MG_FD_203507 | JGI IMG/M metagenome (GOLD analysis project Ga0310124, IMG submission 203507) | Marine microbial communities from Western Arctic Ocean, Canada - CB11b_AW_Bot5 | ecosystem: Environmental > Aquatic > Marine > Oceanic | place: Canada: Western Arctic Ocean | collected... | reverse complement strand
AATTTATTAGATGATTATGATGACATTTTACAAAGATGTCATCTCATAGAAAAGGTTTCCAATGCTGTCTCATTTATACCCTGTACTCAAATTACCATAAATGGTGAATCTCTCAAATACGAACAGGACTTAATAAAAAGAAAGAATTATAAAGACCTAAATAGTCAGCAAAAGATAGGGTTACTCGAGCAATTTGCTAAAGATTTAGATAGCTTAATACCATATGGTTTTGTTCACGGTGATATTAATTCCACTAATGTTCTTTATGATGGTATAAGGCTTAATCTTATTGACCTTGAACCAAGTTTTAAACAGATAAAGTATGGTAAGAAGGTAGTTATGAGTGCAGTTCCATTACGCTCCTTAAATGACCTTAAAAATAAGACTATCACTATAGAAACTGATAAGATAGGTTTGTATCTCACCTGTAATAGGTTTATGAATATTCCACTTGATATTGGTGACCAAAGAGAATTAATGAAGAAAAGAAGAGATGGCTTTGAATTTCTTCCAATGAAGGAAAGTGAGTTTATGAAACTATCTTTCCCCCAAATCTTTGATTATTTCAAAGAATCAATTAATTAAATCAAGCCCCACATTCGTGGGGTTTTTTGTTTGTGGGATGATGGGTAGATTTGGAATGACCAAAACTGAACTGAAAGAGAAATAAAATGACTAAAGAAAAAACACCACTGAAATGGAAGTTTGAAACTGAAGGAGCAGGGTCAATACGCACACCAACCGCTGACAATATTACTTTTGATAGCGATGCAAAAAAATATTTCAGAAAGACTAAAAAAGTCTTTAATCCTTAGGTTAACTGTCAATTTTTTTGAAAAAATTAAAATGTATAGAGGGATATGTTTTCAAAAAATATCTGAAAGAAAATTTACTTGAATCAAAGGACTGCATAGAAAAGCGTATAAGACTAATCAATCATTTTGATAAAAGTATACCCGGGCTATTGAATACAACAATTGATGAAAAAAGGCATAGGTATTTTTACCGCCAGAAATATTGCAAGCCACTGAAAAAAAATATTTATGTAAAGGATGATTTTTCCGGGCTTGTGGAAACGCTTACTTATTTTGAGGAAAAAGAATTTGTACATGGTGATTTGAACAGAAAAAACATTTTCTGGACCAAAGAAGGATTCAAGGTAGTGGATTACGAACCTTGTTTGTATCAAATTAAAGATGGAAATAAACAATTCATGATAACTAAGCCCTATATATCAAAGAATGATTTAACTAATGGCAAGATTACTTCCCTTACAGATAAAATTGCCTTTTATTATTTCATCCTGCGTATGTACGGTTATCTGTCCAATCGGAAGGTTGTAGAACTATCTAACACATTAGACCATCAGCAAGAGATTGGTATAAGTGAGAATGAATTAGAATATATTAATTATGCATCCATACTTAGTATAGCTTTTCAAAATATTAATCAATATAATGGCGGAGCTTAGCTGATGGTGAATGGATTTGTTGTTGCCCTGATTGTGCTAATGAAAGAAATAAAGAATAATAATTAAATCAATGAAATGACCATCAGTTCTACATTCGTGGGGTTTTTTGTTTGCGGCGGGATGATGGGTATATTTGGGAATGTGTAATAATAAACTTAATGGGAAATAAAAGGAGAAATAAGGTGACAAATCGAATAATTAAAATAACTAAAAGTTTTTATGGTGAATTATTAGATGGAGATAATGAGAAACAAATACAATTTCTGATTGGAAAGGTAAATAAATTTTTATCTGATTTGAATAGTGAATTTGACGGTGCTTTTATTGATAAAACACTTTTCCTAAATAGTAATAATGTATTGAAAGTATACCCTGATGAATTCGAAAATGAGTTGCGTCCAGACTTAATTTGGATAGACATGGATGGTATCTCATTTTTTATGATGTTCGATAAAGAAATGAAATATGGTTTTATTAATGAAAAATTTTTAAATATGTCAGAATATGGATTTTATGCTAATTATGAATCAGTTAATAAAAGAATCTCACAAGGGTATGACTATGGGGAATACGATACTGGTTGGTTTAGCCCATATCCTCCTGATGATCAGGAACAATATATTATAAAAGAGAATCTCGATGAATATGAGGAGGCATTAAAAATATTTCAGAAAGACAAATCCATTGAATTACAAAAAGAAGAGGAACAGAAAAAATCTTATGAAATTGAAGAATTAAAAGGCCCGTTTGGCTATCGCAGAGAAGGTGGCGGAATTGTTATTTATATGTTCCCCGAAAATCTCGATTATGATGCAGTAAAACAAGTAGTTGAATATGCATATTATGAATACACTGTAGGTGAAGATGGTGAAAAAATACTTGACTGGGCACAATATGACCCTTCTATTCTTCGTACGAAAATAGCGGGAGATATTGAAGATGAATGGACCCTTGAAGAAGTGACTGAAATGATAAATGGAAAAGATTCTGCTACAACAAAATTTGAAATGTTAATTACAAAAGAAATATTGGCAAAAGATATTCCATTAATATTCATAGACTCAGACAAGAATAAAATATTTCAATTAGATGAAGGGAGTTTTAAAGATATTATTAAAAAATATAAAGATGAATTAAGTATTTTCATCAGAGAATATGACCATGTGTATGATTATTAATCCTAACAGGAAGAGATCAAAAAGTCAATGAAATGACCAAAACTGAACTGAAAGAGAAATAAAATGGCTAAAGAAAAAACACCACTAAAATGTAAGTATAAAACTGAAGGTGTAAAAGGAGATCCTTTTTAATGAGAAAAATAATATTAACATTATTTATACTTTCCACTTCATTAATGGCGCAAGTGGGTGGGATAACCGGTGGAAAATTGAACGCGCCGGATGCAGTAATATTATCTTCCCAAGCTTTTGAATTTGAACCGTCCTGGACCATGGGTGAAGCAGGAAGCTTTGGGTATCGTATGACTGCAGGATTTGGTCGCTATGAAGTAGGGGTTAGTTTGGATAATCAAGCGGTGATGCAAAACTTTGGCACCAAAATTTCTGTGATTGAAAATACACTGGTCATGGCAGTTGGCGTAGATTATGATACGGCATTCACTGCATTTGCAGCCGGACTGATATACAGCCTTGCTTTCAGTGAAGCATTCACTATGGATGCCATGGTGGCGGGAAACAATATAGGTGATGCCAACGGCATGGTTTCATTCGGTTATTTTATCACCAATCGCTTCCAGCCTATTGTAGAATTAGCTTTCAATCAGGATTCAGAATTATCCACCGTGTATGGGTTTACATTTATACTGAATCTAAAAGTGCTTTTGGTGGTTGGCGTGGAACAGCCCTTGACGGTTGAAGGTGACCCGTCTGTTGGAGTTGCTTTTACCATGGGGATAGAATAAGATACAAATCTTGAATCAAAAAGATACATAAAATGACCGAAAAGAAAAGACCCGAATCAGAAGTGGTGGCTAAAACCGGTGTAAAAAAGGATGCTGGTTATTTATATTTTCTTCAATGTGAAGAATGTGGTCAGCTCAGTTTTGTGAGTAAAAAGTGTCGAGATCCTGAAACACATTTTTTTGAGATTTGGCGAAAAAAGATGTCAATGGGTACTAAAGAGGAAAAGGTAGCTGATGCTGGTATACATTGCGAAATAGGTTACATCTATTTTGTGAATAAGGATGGGGCTATTGCTCGATTTGTAAAAGTGGAATAGAGAAAAGACGAATATTGAGTTAAAGCAAACGACCGTTCAAGTGGACTTCTCATTGGGATTCAACAAAGCTTTAAGTGGTGATATCCAATCCCAGGAATCCCAGTTTTTTTCCAGCTCATTAATTGTATCAAGGGTCTGGGTTTTTAAGTTGGGATTGCGTATGCCTTGCCACAGCTCCGCATCATTGAGCCGCTTCCCGGCTGTATCCACCAGTGCCAGTTCATTTGTTTCTGTGGCGTAACGGAAGATATTCCCTGCTGCATGAACAACATTAAAGGTCAGGCCCAGCTGGTCCGATACTTTGAAAGATTCAAATGCATGGCTGCAGGCTTTATTTTTTAGTTTTTCGGATTCATCTGTACTGCTTGTTTCATTGGCCTGTTCCCAAAAGCAAATGGCCAGTCTGTTCAGAATGCCGGCTCGGTCCCCTTCCGCACCCATTTTTTCTACATGATCCAGATCCTGGGAGAGATAATCTTCAGCTTTAGTGTAATCTTTGCGGCTAAATAGGAAATAATTTCCGCGGCTGCCCAGGTTGATGGCAATGCCCTGCAGATCCCCCGTTTTCTGTTTAAGAGCCAGGCTTTCATCAAATAGCTGTAGTACCTGATCATGAATATTTTCACTCCTGGAATTGGCTAGTCGAATTGCAGACTCTTGGATAATAATAGACAGCAGGAACATTTGACTCTGCTTTTGGTCTTCAGCAACTTCCAGCTGATCCATTGTTTTTCTCAACGATTTCAACTCTTCAATATGCTGCTGAAGATCAATGGTCTCCAGGATCCCTGATGCACTGATCCGATAGAATTCGCCTAAGGCATGCAATAATGGTTTATTATTAAAGTTCATTGCCTGCAAATCCTGAATTTTTAGAATTAATTTTTCGAGATTTTCCGGATTTTTGAGTACGTATTCATTTTCAAAGTAAGTATAGAACAGATCAAAGGCAGGCAGGTATTGAGAATCAAACAGTGTTTCAAGGATATCATGTGTTTTCTTTTGTGCGTCCTGTCCGCCGATACCCCTGAGCCCTTTGGCCTGGTGAAAATATAGCTGGTCTCGAGTTTCCGGCATTGCACTTTCTAAGAGTTCAGCATTATTCAGCTTGTTGATCACCAGCAGTAATTCAGACCAGGCAAATTTACTGGCAGCAGAGTCACAGGCTTTTAAACCATACGCTAGAGCCTGGCTGCCTAGCCGCTCAACGCTTTGTATACAATGATTCATAATATGGACAGGTGCAAAACTTTCATCATTTGCTATCATATATTTTGCAATTCGATAATGCAGCTCCTTAAACACCTTATAAGGGTTTTTAGATTTGTTCTCGGCCATTGTCTTCAGGACATTTCGCAGGGCGTCGCTTTCCAGCATCATGAGATCATCACTTTTATCCTCATCAACTACCAAATGAAACTCATTCTCAATTCGTCTCATGGTGCGCAAAAGCTGCAGTCTGTCTTCAGCTAAACCTGCAGCAAGCTGGCCAATGGAAAACGCACGTCCTATCTGGGCGGCCGCTTCTATAACCATTATATCTTCTTCATGAAGCTGGCCGATCCTCATTCTCAACTGTTCGTTCAACTCTGCCGGGACAGCATCCATCAGATCATCATCGGTTAATCCCATTTCAAGTGCAAGGGTGCCGTCCGCTCTTATGACTGCTTTATTGGTTGCCACAAGCCCTTTTAAAAATTCCAGCACATGCTGAGGGTTTCCACTGCCCAGGTAATCGATAACCTTTGTACCAAATTCACTGGAAAATTCAGAAACACCGGCATTAATTAAAAAATCATCAATCAATTGAGTACCAAAAGGGGAGAGAGTAACGATTTTTCTTGGGAATGGCTGTTCCAGGTTCTCTTCGTTAAACCAATGTGAAATCAGGGCTTGTTTTCTACCTGACAGAATAAACGTAACGGGGCACTCCAGGTCTTGTCTTGATAATCTAAGGATCAGCTGATCCAGAAGCTCTATACTGCTTTCATCGGCCCACTGCATATCATCCAGCATAAACGCCAAAGGATAATGCTGAGACTGTTTACGGACCGCTTCAGACATATCTCTGATGATCTGATCTTTAGATGCGGTCTGGTGGTCTTCATCACCACCTAGGGCAAACAGGGAACCCACACCAGGGAGATCAGCAAACTGCTCTTCTATACCGGATAATGCTTCAGATATTTTGGCCATGTTCGATTGCCGGGCTGCCAGACTGTTGATACCCAGAACCGGACTAAATGCTGAGCTAATCACTTGAAAAGGTTCTCTGGCCTCGTCATTTTCAATGTATTCGCATAGAGCAGATCCGATTTTCCATGGTGTCTCATTCAGGATAAATTGTTTTTCAAGTTCTTCAATCATTCGGGTTTTGCCAATCCCCTGTTCACTGCCAATGACAACGGCATGCACTCCAGGCGTGCTTAAGTCTTTTACAAGCTCTACCAAATGTATTGCTTCATTATCCAGCCAAAGCGGATAATCTATACTGCCGCCTTCTTTCCCGCTTATCAATTCTTTCTTTTCTTCTGTCTCCTGCTCAGCTTTTGTCCTCATGATGGAAAAACCGATCACAGCTGAAATGAATACAGAAATATAAAGAGGCCAATGGCCGCCCCATTCAGGCCGGAAAAATCCAATAGGAATAATGAGAAGCAGGCCAATAGTTCCTATCATGAATGAGATCCCTGGAGTCGGGTGGACAGTGCCGCTGTCCGTACCCATCAAGGTGGAAAAAGGTGAGGAGACAGCTACACTTAAGATCAGGGCTGAAACGGTCAACAGACCAGCAAGAATGATACCTTCGCCCTGCCAGGCCAGTATAATGGGGCCAAACAACGCACCCAGGGCGCCGGCCTGAACTGTAAAAAGTATAGAACTGGTATCCAGATCCAAATCCCCAAGCAGAGGCAGCTTTGATGCAAATTTCAAAAGAAAATATGCACAGAGTATTATAGGGCCAACCATGACCATTGCACCGTGAAAAAATGCCCAGAGCCACATTTCTGTCAGGGGCAGGTAGTGATCTGTATTCAGGGCCATGGCGCCCCAGTCCGGGATGAACTGGCTTGAGAATCTGCCCGCAAAATGAGAAAGGATAAATCCCGAAATAAAGAATATGAAATAGGGTGCGATGTATGAACTAAAGTCTGACGTCCCAACCCGGAAACGGACATAGGAAAGAGAAACCACAAATAAAAGCAATACCCATGCCGGAAATATCCATCGGCGGTCTCTTAAGGATACCACCACACCGGAATCATTACCGGAGTTGATGATTTTCATGGTCTTGATATCCCAGTGATTAAATTCCATATCAATCCGTCCTGCAACGATTGGATCTTCGAATTCATCAATCACAATTATATCGGCAACAATAATATTATTCATTTTCAGGAATTTTCCCAGCGCCCTGATATGATCTGGTTCCGGAATGCCTCCTTTCATGAAATTAACCCAGTCAGGGCCGATCGCAGCGGCGATGGCATCATCCCGAACTCCTAAAAAACGATAGTTCATATCCAGGGTATTCAGGAATTCATCTTTTATTTCACCGCAATCAGTTGATTGTTCAAATATTTCGGAATCATTACATCTGGGAATCACAAATAATTTGGGTGTAAGTTGTCTTAAGATGCCGGGTTCCAGCCCCGCCCAGGATCCCTCAAGAGCCAGCATCAGGTGATCTTCATCCTGGAAGTCCAGTGTAGAGTCTGCGAGTGACAGCCACCATGCTGCAGGAAAAATATTCCTGAAACTGTTCCAGGCGTTGATCTTCCTCCAATAGGTTTGTTCTGAACCCGCTTCAGCTGTATTGGTATAAGTAGCTTTCAGATCCTGGGGCAACTCGGCAGCTTTTTCTTTTGCTCTAAGATACGCCTGACCGGCGTATTCATGGTATTCTAATGTATTACTCGTTGCCCGTGCCATCCAGTACCAGGTTTCTGCCCTAATCAAATGACGAATGACTTCTTCTTCCGCTTGTGCCGGATGAGTCGTTTTGTCAATAGCGTTAGCGGAGCTTTGAGACAATAAGATTGTTACAAAAAGATTAAAAATAATAATAATATTTTTCATAATGACACAAAATATACCAGATATTTTCCCCTAAATCCCAGTTATAATCAAGAATACAATTCAACAAATAAGTTTGTATCAGATTTAGTTGAAAATAAAAACTTATGAGACTTCATTCTAGATTAATTCCAGTGAATTCCAAATCTGAAAGGAGTTTCAACTAGAAGAAGTATATTCTTAACAAAAGAGTGTAATTAATATCCCATACTTTGTATATTAAACTAACTTATATAAAGGAGTCTATTATGGCAAGTAGCATAAATGGAAAACATATTTGCTTCACAGGAAAAATGGAGCAGGGAACACGCAGTGACATGAAAGCAGAGGCTAAAAAACTTGGTGCGGTAATACAGAGTTCTGTGAACTCAAAAACAGAATATCTGGTATGCGGCGCTGATGTGGCACACAACAGTAAGAATACTAAAGTCATGGCCGCCATGAAAAATGATGCCACGATCCTTACTGAGGAAAAATATAACGAACTGCTGAAATAACCAGCTGAAAAATAACTACCTGTCCCGGTGGCAATGTCCTACTGTAGATTACTGCTACCGCGGCGGTATTAAGTCTCATATTCCTGAATTTTTTGATAAGATTGACAAGTGCTCTCCGATGTGGACTGCCCATGAGATTGACACCATCCGGAAAAACATAGTTGAACTCAAAGTGATTCCCACACTGAGATACGTACCTGATGAATTTTATAATTTCACCAAGAAGGTCTGGTGGCTGATTCCATTTACTATATGGAAAGAAGATATTGCCTCATGGATATTTATCGATAAAAATGGTTTTCATGCACCCCATCCGGGGAACAATGATGGTGAATTGATCTATGCTTGGGACCAAGTAGGTGAGATGGAATTAGATTGGCCCGAAGACAACCTATGCATGCTGACAGTCTATAATAGGGAATCTGAAGGATTCCTGACCTTTGCAGAATTTGTCTCTGAGAGCTGCGGATCATATTTATCCATCATCCCTGAGATATATGAGATATTTCAACCGGTAATTGAAGCCAGCAGGGGTGGGCATACGTGGAAGCACGGTGCCGGTGCTGAAGGCTATCAGAGTTTTGAAACTGACCGGGATCTTCTGGATATAAACATAAGGAAACAGGCCAGCTATTATGAGCCGGGCATGTTTGCGTAAATATGAGTAAAGTAGATATAAATCTTTTAAAACAATTACGTGACCAATCAGGAGCATATATGACGCCTCTGGAACATATAAATTTGTTGAGATAGGTTCATAATTAAATAAACATCGCAATAATAATTATTAAGTTTTATAATTACAAATAAATGGCAAACTAAAAGAAAGAGAAAGTATGAGTAAAATATATAATTGTGAGTGGTGTGGTGATTTAGAACATGAAATAATTGAAGATATAAGTGCTTTGACTATGGTATGTGCAGATTATGATTTACCTATTTTTAATAAAAAAGACGGTAAACTAACCAAAGAACCTAATTTTACTCTTATATATCATTCTGATTATGAATTATGGGAAATACATTACCCTGATGGAGGTGGTTTAGATGCAATTGAACCTGAGGAGTTTGAGGAATTAATGATCAAAACTAATAATGGAGAAATAAATGTGTTTAAATTGCTAAATGATAAATGTTTATACAAGATGAGCGATTGTGACCATATTTGGTTTAATGAGTTAGATTGGAAGTGGGAATAAAAATAATTGATGGAAAAGTTTCTACAACTTATGATGATAATGGTAAAGTTGTAAAAGGAAATTAATTTTTTTGTTGTGTGGTCTTTCCGCTTTGTTTGTGGGCGGAAATGTTAAATAATTATTAAAAGAAAATAACTAATATCTGATAGAAAAGAGGATAAAATAGAAAATATCAATGTAATAAAATTAGATTATGATAAATCATATGTTGATGGTGATGTGCTATTTATCGATGATAAGTCATATAATTGTAATGATTTAATTGCTATTTTTAAAAATGAGAAATAATATAAAGAAGAAAATAGTGGAATAGAATTTGCTCAAACTCATTTTGAAGAAGAAATATATTTAGATTCAGATGATATAGGTGATATATATCTCCAAATCCAATCTCCGAGCTTTACATTAAAAGATTTAAATCCTAATTGGGATAGTGATGAGCATTATATTGAAGATGAAAAAATGGAAAATTTTATTAATGATATTGTATAACTAGATTTATATAATATGATAAAGATGAACAATTATTAATTAAAAATGGAGGTTTACTATGGCTAGAACCGCAACATTGACAATGAGTGACAAGTCTTATTCGGTAGGACTCAAAAAACTAGACCGGAAAAAAATCTACGGCTGGTCAAAGATTGATATTTATGATGACAGTGACCAGAGCTGCACACTGGCCAGCATTGCCGATGGGCAGTATGTATTGCCGTCCGGTTCCATTACACTGGCCGGGTTTAATCCAAAAGGAGAGTATATTGCCAAGTCCAGTCTCGTTGGTGTGGATGAAGAAGGCAAAAAAGTAGAAAAAGTACCCTCAATTTTTGATGAACCGGCGTCACTAACTAAAACTGATCTGGATGAATTTCTTTCTTTGAATGTTAAATCTGTTTATCAGTTAGGTGTGGAAGAAGGCAAGGAAGAATTGCTGGGATTGCTTGAAGGTGGGGATATATACCACTTCCCTTTCAATTACCGGGCTGATTATGAAGCAGATGATGCTTTTTTGCTCACCGGTGCAGGCGAAGTGTTTGCCGTGGTGGGGAAAAAGGCCGAACTGGAATATATCGGCCTGGAAAATAAGGAAGAGGAGGTTCCGGAAGAGCCTGAAGCGGAAGCTCCTGAAGAAGATGATTTTGATTTTGGAATGCTCTAAAAAAGGAGTACAATATGCGATACATTAACATATCTAATGAAAAAAACCGGGATGCTCAAGTGGTTTACAAGGCCATCCCGTCTCCGTCTAAAGTTCACATGGCAATGGAATCCGGCGAGGTTGTGAAAAACCGGCGGCTGTTAAAAGGTACATCTGAAAACAGCATCAAGACCCTTCTGAAGCAGTACGAGGAACCGGGTAAAGTAGCAGATGCTATTATTTCGGATGATCCTGATGTGGATTTGGAATTGGAAGGAAAAACCCTTTCTAATACAGCTCGGGTCTATATCAATGATGATGAAAAAGTGGTCTATAAAATCAGGAAAAGTGAACAGGTGTTCCTTCCGGACGGCACCATGAAAGAGGAACGGGAACCCCGTTATTTGTCTGCAAATATTCTCATTGAAAATCCAGTGAAATGGACGGGGAAACTCATGCCCCGGAACAAAATCTATAACAAGCTGGTGTTCAATAAGAATTACCAAGTTTGCCATGTGAATGGGCTGACCTATGATTTTCTTTTTGCCATGGCTAAGGACCTGGCGGACAAAGATGCCATGATGATGCTGGCCGGCGGTGCCAAAGGCAATGAACCGCTGGTGTTTAATGATGGTGGCAAACCGTATCGAGCTTTTTTGGAAGGCCGGATTGATGGTGAAAAATACTGTCTTATCCTTCATTTAACAGATCTGGAGCTGAAGCCGATTCCGAAAAAAGAAAAATAAAAGGATATATTCATGGAACATTTGATTTTAATTCTGGGCATCCTGGTTGGAGCTGCAGCTATTGTTTCCATCCTTTTTAGTTTTGCCAGGCAATCCTCTATCATTGCGTTTATTCTAGTAGGCATCATTGCCGGGATTTTCAGGGAAACAGTACATATTCCCCATGCGATCATGGAAGCCTTTACTGAGATCGGCATTATCCTGCTGCTCTTTATGGCAGGGCTTGAAGTGGATTTTGAGAGTGTGAAAAAACGGTGGAAACTTCTGGTCTGGAATGGGGTTGGACAGATCATTATCACAGCCATTCTGGGATCAATATTGGGATACGTTCTGCTGGGTATTACCGGTACCGTGGCCATAATCTATTTCGGGATCTGTCTGACCTTGTCCTCCACGATCATTGTTCTGGGTTATCTTAAGGCCAAACAACAGATGGAATCTTTTCACGGTCAGATCATTTTGGGTCTTATGGTGCTTCAGGATATTACAGCTGTTCTGGCACTGGTAATCCTGGGCAGCCTTTCCGGAGAAGGTTCCCTGGCGGTCTCCATTGGCATGATCTTTGTGAAAATGGCCGGTTTGGGGCTGTTGCTGGTTGTATTGAACAAGTTTATTCTGAATAGCTTATTCCGTTACCTGGCGGAAGCCAAGGAACTGCTGTTTGTTGGTTCATTGGGCTGGGTTTTGGGCTTTGCGGCCTTTGCAGAATTCATTCATTTTTCGCCTGAGATCGGTGCTTTCATGGCTGGAGCTGCCCTATCCTTTTTACCTTATAAACTTGAGATCCAGGATAAGGTGGAACCCATGAAGGATTTTGGGGTGATCTTATTTTTCATAGCCTTAGGCCACGGTCTGCATATTGACAGCTCTGCTATTCCCCTGATTTTACCGGTCCTGCTCATGACTGTTTTTATTGTGCTTGGAACGCCGGTCATTGTACTTCTGATCGGATATCTGTCCAGAGGAAAAAGCCGGCCGGCTTTCATGATTGGTGCAATCATTAATCAGATCTCCGAGTTTTCTCTGATCCTGGCCACGCTTTGTCTCCAGGCAGGAGTCTTTAATGACAGGATCTTCCTGGCCATTACACTGGCGACAATAGCTACCATATTCTTTTCCGGTCTTGGTCATCAGATGATTAGCAGGCTGTATGATATGATGCACACATCACTGGTTTTTATCGACCGAAGGAGCAGAGCCGGTGAGCAGGAGCTGGAAGGTTTTGAATTGCAGGGCCATTGTGTGGTCATCAGCTATAACGAAATAGCCGAAAAAGTGATACAATACTACCTTGCAAACGGCAAACGGGTTCTCCTAATCGATATTGATCCGGATGTGCATGATGTAATGCGTTCCTTTCACAACAATCTGCGGTGCATATATGCGGATATTTATGACCCTGACATCTGGGAAGAATTAAAATTTGCTGAAGCAGAGTCCATTATATCCTGCATGGTGGGCGGGCATGATGCTGAACTTGGTCTGCTGCGCTGGCAGGATGAAACGGGCAGTGCAGTGCCCTTTATTGCCACAACGGATTCGCACCGTAATGCGGCTGACCTGTACGCCCATGGAGCTAAATATGTGATCCAGACCGAACAGCTGGCATCGGAACGATTTGAAGGACTGCTGAATGAAACCGGTTCAGCCCCGGATCTCTTGGAGAAAAAAGGTAAAGAACATTACAGAAAGCTTCTGGAAGGGGAGAATAAAATAGGAATGAATCCTAAACAAAAAATGGAAATTGAAAAGAAGTGGCGAGAATTTCGACTTCAAGATGAAGATGATAACAGAACAAGTTCCACAACGAATATAACCTAAACATAATTAAGGATAAAATAAATGGATGATATCAATGGCATAAGACTGAAAGACATATACAGTATTGTGCCTAAGCGACTAGCGCAGGTCCTGGAAGAGGAAGGGGTTCATACGGTGGGTCAATTGGACTCACTGGACATGGAAGAATTCAATAAATACCGGGAAGCGGATGAAACGCTGAAAGGATATCTTGAGCAGCTCAAGCATAAGATAGCAGCTAGCCCTGACGAGATCCGGGCCGCGGCCGGCGCAGGACAGATTGAGCTGCCTGATGATGAACAAGATGATTTGAAATTCATGAAGTCTTTCACCCGGGTGCTGAACGAATATCACAATTTGGAGTCTATGGGTGCGCCAAGTAAGAGTACGGTTCTGGATTGGAAATCCCTAAAAACAAAGGAAGAAGGAATTTATATTGAGTTCAAATCTTCTTTGCTATGGGATTACCACCAGCAGAAGACCAACAAGGATCTGGAGCAGGCCTGCGCCAAGACCATTGCTGCATTCCTGAATAGGAATGGTGGACGGCTGATCATAGGTGTAAGTGATGATGGCGAAGTGCTGGGATTGGAAAAGGATTTGTCATCCTTTGGGAAAAAGAGATCTGCCGCAGACCAGTTCAAGCTTCGGGTTACTAATGTCATTGAATCGTACTTGGGAAGCTGGATTCTTGGCTTAGTGAGGATAAAACTCCTTTCAGTGGGGAAAAAGAAGATCTGCGTGGTGCGGGTGCAGGCTGCACCTGAACCCTGTTATCTGAAGATGAAGGATGGAACTGAGATATTTTATATTAGGTCTTCCGCAAAGTCAATTCCCCTGAAGTCTTCTGAGATACAGAAGTATATTCAGAATCATTGGAAAACCTGATATCAAAAAGTCAATGAAATGACCAAAACTGAACTGAAAGAGAAATAAAAAGGAGAAATAAAATGGCTAGAAAGGACTTAGTAGGCACAAAATGGTTGTTAAGAGATTTTGATGCAAAAATAATAACTCCATTACAGAAAGGTGTATTCACCGAATGGGCAAAAAAGATGGCTATAAGTGAAAGTGAATTAGATGAATATATTATTGAAAAATTTGGTAAAACCCTTGATGAATTATCTGAAGAAGAAGCTGGGGCACTTATTCCACTCACAAATCGACAGAGTTTAAAAGACGCTAAATCCAAAATGGAACGTCTTGCAATTTTAAAAAATAATTATTTTTTTAGAAGGAATAAATCAATAAGTCCCGAAATAAAGCTTGAGACACACATTGAATTATTGACGAATAACTATTTTAATACATATGGTATAGCTGATAATGGAGGTATTTTTAAAGGAGAAAAGCCAGAAGGAGGTCAGGATTCCAATTACACCTGGGAATTTGATGGAAACTCTATTATGATATCATTTAATGATGGAAATAAAATAAGGCAAGGTGTTTATAAAGGGAATTTTATCATTGGTTCATTTAAAGATAAACCAGATTGGCAGTATGAAAATGGTAGGGAAGGATATTGGACTGGGATATTAATTCATCAAAAACTGAAAAAAGAACCTATGACAACTGTTGAAGCAATTGAATATCTAAATACTACTCCAGTTTGGTTTTGTAAAATTATTGATAGGTATAATCTCAAGCATATTAATAAAGACGGCCTTGTTAGTAATGATGGGACATATTTTTCTAATACAATATTGGATAAGGAATTTTACTGGGAAGCAAAAAAACTGGGAGAAATAAAAGCTGAACAAATGGGTGTTGCTTTAGATGAAGTAGGACTTTCTGATATTTATTCTTAATTATTGGAGTATGAAGGCCTCTGGTAAAAAATATAGGGTAAATAGTTATGGATAAACTCATATTTAAAACAAGAATCACATTCAAGGATTTTTATAATGTACTAAGGGGGATAGATGGGTGTGAGTCTTCTCCTTATGAAGAAATGCTGAATTATTTTGAAGAGATTGGAGATCCAGAGTTCAAGGTTGTTAATTTTGACGGCACATCATATTCCCGGAGTGGGATTTTATTGAGTGAAGACAGGAAAACAATAGTATTCTTTAAACCGTCACCCAAGAATATCGATTTAGTTAAGACAGTAAAACATGGTTTAATAACAAATCTGGGAGTAAATGAAATTGCTATAGATGTCGTTGAAGATGAAGATACAGCATATAAAGATGATTCTATTTACGATTGTACCATAGGGTTAAACACTGGTTTTAAAATTATATTCAATAAATCCTATGTCCCAATTTCTGATTTATTTTCCAAATTTAAATTTAACAATTACGAATGGTACAAGGAATATGAAGATTCCGAAAATCTACTTGAACCTGACTCTTCAATCCCTGGATTTATAGATAATTATGGAGAAGTTGTTGAAATAACTGAGAAAAATGAAAATATCATCCTTTATATGAAGGAATTAGAACAATTAAGATTTTTAGAATTTAAATATTTGTTAAAACATAATAACCTTGTAGGGTTTGAATTTTTAGGCGGGAGTTTGGATTTAATTAATATGACTTTGTGGGAACTGGAAAATTTTACAACTTATGATGACAAAGAATCTTGGTCTATTTTTTGGAAAATGGAATCAGGTGATGAAATTCTAATGAAATCAAATGCTAATTATGAAGATTTAAGAGAGATGATAGAAAAGACAGGAACAAAAAGTTGGTAATTACCAAAAAGTCAATGAAATGACCAAAACTGAACTGAAAGAGAAATAAAATGACTAAAGAAAAAACTTATGACTGGGTAGACCGGTCATTATTCCTAATGATCGCGTATGCCCATTTCACCGATTGGGATCTCGCTGATGCAGAACGTGCTCTGATCAAAAGTAAAACACACTATTTCCTTAAAGAAGTCCATGGAGGAGACCATCAGTACAGTTCAGAGGATATTGAATCAAAAATGTGCATCGCCTATGATTGGTGGAATGAAACCCAGAATCAGTCTATTGATGAAGTACTTGCTCAGTTTCAAGATGCAGCAGGCCTAATAAAAAACCAGGCATGGTTCAATTCAGTTGTTGCCCAAACCATGGTAGATTTTTTAGCAGAATTAGCTGAATCTGACGGAGTTATAATTGATAATGAAAAGTACAGTTTGCGGGACCTTGCTGATTTCTGGGGTGTAGAATCCCGGCTTTAAGACCCACATTCGTGTGGTTTTTTATTTGCGGGATAATGGGTAGGTTAAGATAGATGGAGATAGATTACGCTAATTGATTATTTTTAAAATCATTTCCTGCAGGGTCCTGAAAAACCCTTAAATCAAACTCCGATAAAACAGCAAGTAAGTGATCAAAAATATCTGACTGAATGGTTTCATAGTTAACCCAATTGGTGTCATTAGAAAACACATAAATTTCAATTGGAAGCCCATCTGATTCTGGGGAAAGCTGTCGAACTAAGAAGGTCATTTCTTTATGAATGCTAGAATGGTTCCGCAAGTAGCCTTCTATATATGCTCTAAATGTGCCAATATTTGTCAGTGATCTCCCATTTAGCCATGCTTCGTCATTAATATTATTTTCAAGATTGTGTTTTTTAATCTCTACCAATTTGGAAACAATGTAATCACTAATTACATTGAATTTTTTAAATTTCTCTATCATTGAATCACTGCAGAACTTTATGCTGTTCATGTCAATTTTTATTGAGCGTTTTATCCGTCTTCCTCCACTATCAGACATTCCACTCCAGTTTTTGAAAGAGGAATCAATCAGCTTGTTTGTAGGAATTATACTTATTGTCTTATCCCAATTCTGAATTTTAACGGAATGAAGAGCAATATCAATGACATTTCCATCAGCCTCAAATTGAGGAGCTTCAACCCAATCCCCAATCTTAAAGAGATTGTTAGAGCTAATTTGAACGCTAGAGATAAGTGAAAGAATGGTATCTTTAAAAACAAGTAGTAAAACTGCTGTTAACGCACCAATACCACTTAGAAAGTAAACTGGAGATTTTCCAATTAAAAAAGCAACCATAACGATTATTCCGAGCATATTTACAATCAGTTTCAGAACTTGTATGTAGCTTTT
>Ga0310124_10001326_pt1 | contig 17233 bp, 12 predicted proteins | sample CB11b_AW_Bot5_MG_FD_203507 | JGI IMG/M metagenome (GOLD analysis project Ga0310124, IMG submission 203507) | Marine microbial communities from Western Arctic Ocean, Canada - CB11b_AW_Bot5 | ecosystem: Environmental > Aquatic > Marine > Oceanic | place: Canada: Western Arctic Ocean | collected... | reverse complement strand
TTGGTCGGAGGTGCGCCGGTGATGCGCAGCGTCTTGCGCGGCATGGTGTAGGCCAGCGGGTAAGCGACCCCCCACTGTTCCTTGTCATAGCCGCCCCCACCAAGGATGCCGAACGATCCGTCGTAGCGGCGCGACAAATCGTAGTGCCACTTCCGGTTGTCCATGAACTCCCGGTAGTGCTTGGGCTTCTTCTCGTGGAGGAGGCCCATGGCGGCGCTGCGCCAGATCTCGCCGATCCCACCCCCTGTATGCCCGTGCAACATGAAGCTGGTGGTGTAGAAGCTTTGAATGGCGCAAACGTCGCGCGCGCGCGCGTAGAGGGAATTCTCCCCGTCCGGGGTCAGGGCGGCGGCCGCCGCCATGGCAAAGGCGAGTTTACCGTTTTTTCCGTTGTCGACGAAACCGACTTCCGGACGATCGTCACCGTAGGGGTTGTTGCCCCGCCCGGCGTAGCGGAAGAAATGCCTGAGCGCACCGTTGAACATGTGGTCCGGTATCTTCACGCCGCATTCTCTGGCCAGCATGAGGAAGGTGACAACGTGGGTGCCGGCCGCGTTGAGGTGACCGTTTCCATAGGAGGTGAGGGCACTGCCTCGACCGGCCCAGGCATCGTTGTGCTGTGTCCTGGCCGCGTTATCGACCCATTTCTGGACGTTAGCCAGGATTTCCGGGTCCCCGGTGCGGAGATAGCATTCCGCAAGCGGAATTCCACCGTAACCGATGTACCAGGGATACCTGTGCGCAGGGACTTTGCGGGCCCATTTGCGAACCACCTCGAGGTCCTTGTCCTCCCCGGTGGAGAGCAGGAACAGCATGCCGATGCCTCCAAGGCCTTCGGTGGATTTCGGCCTGGAAAGGTAATCGGCCACCCCGCGCACGATCTTGTCCGATTTCGGGCAGTCGAGCGGCCAGGTCTTGCTGTAGGCGCCGAGAACGGGAACCTTGACGACAACCGGATCGGCCTCACCCTTGATGGCGAACTTGAGAATTCCGTCGGTTGCCTCCGCCGCGGCGAGAATCTGCCCGAGCTGGATGCGCGGGTCTATGTCTGCGAGTTCCTGACCGTTGATGGTCGCGATGATCTGCCCCGCCTTCAGTTTCCCGGTCGCTGCCGCCGGCGAACCTTCCTCGATGCGGGAGATGCGCATGACGAAGGCCGGCTGGAGCAGGTCGATGCCCATGCCGACGGGGCCAAAACGCTTGATGTTGGTGAGCGATTTGCTTTCACCCGGGCGCGTGGAGAAGAGACCGTGCGGTTCCTTGTAGAATGATTTCTCCGCAGCCCGGGCAAATGGCGGGAGCGCAAGCGCAATTAGAATAGAGAGAATTGTTTGTTTCATGAATCCATCATTTCTTTGCTCCGGCCCTTGGCCCCTTCCTGGGACGCAGACGCAGCGTGATTTTCGTTCCTACCTTGGGCAGGGTGTCCGGCTTGATCTGCCACATCAAGGCGCCGTTTTCCTGCGTCTGATGAAACGGCAGGCAAAGAAGTTCGTCTCCGAAGCTGGCAATCGAGATGACATCGCCACTCAGGTCAGCCAGATATTGACGCGGCCCGGGACCGTTATCTCGCAGATGCGATCCGGCGAAGATGAACGTGTGAGGCAGACGTGTCTCTTCCTCGCCGCCGCGTTTTTCGGCCTGATTGGGAGCGACAAGGACAGCGCCATCGACCTCGTCAACGCGCCCACTGGCCCGGACAATGAAATCGCTGATCGGTTTTTCGATCAGCTTTCCGTCTTTGTTCGTCGTAAGGAGGAACACATCAATCAAATCGCCTCGCGGCGGAACATTGACCCAGCGCGTCTTCTCTTCATCGACTGGTTTTCGCATCGCCGGATGGCCGTTGTTGGCTCCAAGCAGCAGAAGTCCCATATGAATGTGCATGGCCCTGGCCGACACCGCCACGATCGACTCGTGTTCCTTGCTGCCCTTCGTGCAGGCAATCAGTTCGAGGAGACCTTTATCGAGACAGATTGTCCCTTCGAGATCGACACATCGCTTCTCGAGGTAGTCGACCACCATGCCGGGGAGCTTCACGGGCTTGCGTGCTGATTTCATCGACCCCTGTTTGTTCGTCACGGGTTCGTCGGCTCGAGTCGCAGTCGAAAACAATGACAGGACGATCACGAACGCGCAAAGCGGTCCCATCGCCGTCACGTTACCGACCGCTAATTCAATTTTTTTTGAGTCGCGTTTCATGTCTCCACTCTCTCTCTGTACCAGCTGAAGTACGCCGATAGATTATGCGAAGCCATGGGCGGGGGCAAGGAGATCGATCGTATGATACAGAGAAGCGAAGAAGCCGGCCAGCTCCCGGCCTCCCGGTCCCAGGATTCCGAGACCGTCGAGGGGAGAGGAATTCTTCATGGTCCGGATTCCACCGTAGACCTGGGGAGCCTTCGGGAATTCCCCCACCTGAATCAACGCGTGGCAACCAGTAAGCGAAACAACAAACGACAAACCCAATAGCAGCAACAGCAGCCTTTTCATGCCTGTCCTTCTTTCTGCACAATCAGCAAATACGCAATATATTTAGATGTTAACTAAAGGTGTGCCACAGGGCGCCGCCGCGGGCAATCACAACAAGCATCCATCACCCCCTTGGTTGCTTATCTCCCGGGGCATAGCTTAGGGTGGTTGGGGTGTTTTACAGGAGGATGGACGATGGCTCCAGCCAGGGAAATGACCGACCAGGACCTGGTCCGGACATATGTCGATTCACAGGATGTAGAATCCCTCGGCGTCTTTTTCTGTCGTTACAAAAGGGCCCTGATGCGATTCGTATCCAATTTCCTGCAGGACGAATCAGCCGCCCAGGACATCGTGCCGGAGAGCTTTTTCAGGGTTGCAAGGAAGCCAGCCAGGCTCCTCGATGTGAACAGTTGCCGCAATGGGCTCCTGAAGATCGCCCTCAACCTGAGCATCGGCCATCTTCGGCGTTCAGTGCGGAAGAAAAAACTTACCGGGTCCATGGAGAATGGCGCTTCTCTCACCGCAGCCACCAGCAATGACCTCAATGGATCGGGACCTACAGCCCGGGTCCGGAATGAAATGGCCCGGCTCAGGCCGAGACTCCGGATGGTGATGCTGCTCAAGATCCAGGAGGGCAGGAGCTACCGTGAAATAGCGGAAATAACCGGCCTGACGGGCACCAATGTCGGCTACCTTATTCACCAGGCTATGAAAACGCTCAAAATCCGCCTCGAAGGTCTGCGGAAAGACCTCTCATGAATACACCTTTGAAACTCTCACAGGAACATGCCGGGGGCCTCGGCTACCTCCTCACCGCCTACCTCTTCGAGAGCCTCTCGGAAGAGGGACGCATGGAGGTGGAGGAACGTCTTTCGGGGGATCCTGCCGCGCGAGCCGAGCTCGAAGAGCTTCGCGACACCCTGGGGCTCGTCGAAGAGTCTCTGAAGACAGCCGGCGACGCGAAGCCGGGTACCTATTCCTTTGAAAACAACCGCATGGAGCGAGTGCTCGCCGTCTCAAGGAGACACCCTGTCTTCCAGATGACCCGGCGACGCCTCGTCCTGGGGATGGCGGCCCTCCTGCTCGGCTTTGTGAGCCTCTGCTCAATCTACCTGCAGATGGGCGACCGCGCTCCGCCCGGAGATGAAATGACGGCGGACGCCCCGGCCAGCTCAGTCGCCAGGAAATCCCGCACCCTCAGAGTGGAAAGCGTACTCTCGCCGCCCCGCTACGGAAGGGCCGTGCCGGCGACCGAGGGAGGAGAACGCAGGAGAGGTCGTGCGGCGGCAACTCCGCAGGACGGGGAGAAAAGAGCGGCCGGGGAGATGGATTCGATTATCATCGACGCCGGAGGCGGTGCGGCGGGCGTTTACGGAAGGCGAGCTGGCCGCGCCAGGGTGATCCGGGAGCCCGCCTCGAAAGAAGAAATAAAAGCCCTGGAGGAAAACACGGAACGAGAATACGCCGAAGCCCCGCCAGAAGAAGAAATGGAAGAGCTTGCCGAAAAACGACAGGTTATCCGGTCCGCCCTTGATAAAGCGGCCCACAAAAACTCGGGGCTTGCAGGGGAGCTCAATGAGCTGAAGGAAATTTCCTCGGGGGAAAAGTTGGCACGGATCCAGCCTCCCCGGGCCGCGGAAAAAGCGCGCTCATCCCGGGAGAGGGAGCTCAGCCCCCTCCAGCGACAAACTCAATCCGCGAGCCGAAGACCGGGAAAAAGAGCCCCCGCGAAGCCTCTAAAAGGAGAGGTCGAAGCCTCTAAAAGGAAGGTAGAGAAGAGTACTTTTTTCGCGAAGAAGCCCGGAGAAACCGCGGGACCGAGAATCATCGACCCGATAGGAGCAGGCGGCTTATCTGGCAAGTTCAAGGATAGCCCTAAGGATAAATCCAGCGCGCGGAAAATCATCCGGCGAGCGACGGCCACCCCTGCCCACCGTGACATCTATTCGATTGAAGGCATCGCATCCGCCCAGCCGGGCAAGAATGCCGCTATTGGAGCTGGGGGGGCGGCGGCCGGAAAATCAGCCAATCGAGCCGTTGACCCGCAAAAGGAAATTGACGCGTTAGAGCTCTCCTTTGATGACGCCTCCTTTAATGACGAAACGCTGCAGGAGAACAATGAAAACGACAATGTGGGATTTACTGACGATGACTTCTTCCTGGCGGACGAACCCGGGGATGAAAATTACGGGGTCGTCGCACAGATCGCAGGTGAGGCCGGCAGGTTCCGCAGCTCGTCGTCCCAGGCGCTCGTGCCCACCAACGGAAACTTCCGGCTCAATATCACCCGCCAGGATGGCCTTCTCATCCCACTTGGCAACGACGCCGGCATTGACAACCCACGGCAACAGGCGCAGCAGGTGGAAGTGCAGACCGCCTCGGAGGCCATCCCGGAGCCCATCGAGGGCGCGGTCTTTTCCGACCTTGCCCAGCAACAGGAGCAGGGGTTGGAAAAAGATCTCCTCGTGGTCAATGAGGACACCCTGAACACTTTTTCCTATTACCGCAGGCTCGACAGGCGCCTCAGCTTCGAGCAGTTCCGCTCGAGGACGCTTTCCATTCCTCCCCCCGCCATCGGCGACGAAGGGCTTGGCGAAAAGAGCTTTCGGGAAAAATACGGAGTGAATCCTTTCGTCGCCACCAGCAGGGACCACCTCTCCACCTTCGGCATGGATGTCGACAACGCCTCCTGGGGCCGGGCCCGCGAGTTCCTCATGAATGGCCAGCTACCCGCTGCGGACATTGTCCGTGTCGAAGAATTCGTCAACAACTTCTCCGACGAGAGGCCCGGAAACCCCGATAGCGTATTCACCGTCTTCACCGAGGGAGGCCCCTCTCCCTTCGGGGGAAGCGAATTAGAACTCCTGCAGATCACCATCAAGAGCCGGGACCTGCTCCCTGCGGAGAGAAAAAACGCCGTCCTGACCTTTGCCGTCGACACCTCGGGATCGATGGCCTCCCAAGGCAAGCTGGGACTGCTCCAGGAGAGCCTCAAGGCGCTGGTCGCTAACCTCGGCCCCAACGACAGGGTGGCGATCGTCGCCTTCTCCACCAACGCCTTCGTCGTCCTGCCCCACACCTCGGTTCGCCAGCGCGCCCACATCGAAGCCGCGATCGACAGCCTCTCTCCCGATGGAGGGACCAACGTCGAGGCGGGGATCAACCTGGCCTACAGGCTGGCGGGAGAAAGCCACGACCGCAAGGCGGCCAACCGCGTGCTCCTCTGCTCCGATGGCGTCGCCAACCTCGGCGCCAAGGGGCCTGAGGCCATCCTCGAGCGAATCCGGCGCTTCGCCGAGGGCAACCTGGTCTCCCTCTTCACCTACGCTTTCGGAACCGGGGGCCGCCAGGCGGTCCAGGGCGACCGGATGCTCCAGCGCCTCGCCGATGAGGGCGACGGCCGGTACCAGTACGTTGACTCCAGCCAGGGCGGGCGGGACCTCTTCAGCCTGCCGGACCAGTTGCAGTTCCTCGCCAGCGACGCAAAAATCCAGGTCGACTTCAACCCGGCAGTCATCAGCCACTACCGTCTGCTTGGTTATGAAAAACGTGATATCGCCGATGTGGATTTCCGCAACGACAAGATTGACGCGGGCGAGGTAGGCCCTGGCTCCACCGTGACCGCCATCTACGAGATCAAACGGGCCCGGCCGATTGGAAGCCTCGGCCGCCTCCACCTGCGCTACCGGGATGAGACGTCCCGGCGATTCGAAGAATTCGATTATGACCTGCCCACCGGGGTGCTGGCTGGCAGGCTGAAAGACACCACCGATCGTTTCCGCTTCATCGCCGCGATCTCCGAATTCGCCGAGATCCTCAGGCAAAGCTACTATGCCAGGGATGCTTCCTACGGAGCCATCCTCGAGGTCATGGCCTCGAACTCCCCACCCTACCGGGCCCGGGCGGGCTGGCGTGAGGCCCGTGAGCTCATCACCAAAGCGCAGGGTCTCTCGGCGATCGAGGCCCTTCAGGCTCTCGAAGCACAAGAGCTCTTCAGTCCATAGGTCCACAATGCCCTGGGCGGGGGCAAGGAGAGGGTGGAGATCAGGAGGAATGCGCCTACTGGCCCCTTGGCCGGGAATCGTCGCTCAGATACACTTCGACAGGGCCCCAACAACACGCACATTAAGGCGCGAACGCCGAAGGAGAAATGTAATGCAATATGAGGACTACAAACCGGCCGTGTCGAGTGCGTATGCAGCTGAGGCGGTCGGCGGGATCTTCTGCGTCACGGGAGTCTTCATCGGCATCACGCTTATAAACTCGGGGAATCTTCAGGGCGTTATGGGATTTGCTCTGGGATTGTCGTCAACCCTTCCGACCCTGGTTGGCGGGCTGTTGCTGATTTTCGCGGGGCGAATTTTGCGAGCAACGCCCACCAATTCAAAGGCACAAGCCGAACTGCCCCGGGAGAAGGACTGGCCCTCCCCCCTGGTTGCTTATCGCCCGGGGCATCGCTTAGGGTGGTGAGGATGATTAATGGGAGGATCTTACGATGGATCAAATTGACATTGAAAAAGTGAACAGATTCCCTTTCAGTTCGAAAACGACGATGAAAATTACCGCGTCCTCTCTACCTATCTTCCTGGCGATCGCTCTGCTGTCGGTCGCGTTGTGTCCGGGTGCTATTGCAGATGTGAACATTGCGCTCCGCAGCGGCGACTTCGTAAATCATTCCGCGCAACTGACGAATTGGATCAACGCAAGAGTGACTGCCCAGCCGAATGCGATCTCAGCAACCGGTCTCCAGGCACTCCTCGATGATCCCACCTTTGCCAACGCCATAGCACAGAGGCAACTGATCGCCAAGCTGGGCGCTGGCAATGTTGCGGATTTTGAAAAGAGCAGCACCCAGAAGAAGGCCTTCCTCGACTGGCTTTTCCTGCACACCAGGGCCATGGAAAACTACCTCGAAGGCGCAACCCCCATCGGGCGATCCCACCGCGAACAAAACAGCTGGAGCATCCCAGTCTCTTCGCTCGAAATCTGGCACCAGATCCTTATGGCCGATCCCGATTCCAAATCAGGAATCTATCTCAAGCTCGCCATCGCCACCGGACTGAACCCTCCCGGGACCGGCAATCGCGGTGCGGGCCAGGCGAAGAAACCCGAAACGCCTCTTGCTCGCTACCGGTTCTACAAGACAGCCTACCAAAATGGAGAGCTGTTCCCGAACTTTGCTGCCCTCTCGGTGTGGGAATACCGACAGATTGTTTCCTCCAACGCCTCCAATGTCGATCTTGCCTGGGGCCGGGAAGCCATCAATACCTGGCGACCCGACCTGCGCACCAATGAACAGGTGGTGAACTCCACCTCCGAAGTCTGGCGCCGAAATTCACCGATCTCCTTTAATGACACCTTCAAGAACGTGCTGGCCGGAGGCGGGAAATGCGGGCCTCGCTCCTCCTGGGCCATCTTCATTTGCCAGGCCTTCGGTATTCCGGCGGTGGGTGTCCGCCAACCCGGACATGTGTGCGCTACCTACAAGTCCGCCTACCCGGACGTGCAACCGCAGCCCGGCAACACCTGGAAAGTCGTCTACGGCCGTGGCTGGCATGTCTCGAAAACTTGCGGACTTCCGGGCCCACAGTTCATGGAAGAAATGGTTGCGCGCTCGGACCTCGCCGCCTTCATGCGCACCGAACGGCTCCGCTGGTTGTCCGCTGCCCTGGCAACGCAGGAAGAATCGAAAACCGTCCTGGAACTGGCCTCCAGGATGCCCGCCCTTCCATCTGCTCCGAAGCCTCTCCCCACTCCACCGCGCCAACCCAAAAGCGCAGCCAGGCCGAAAAATAAACCCGGTCCCGGAGTCGTCCGCATCGAAGCCGCCTCTTTCAGCAAGGCCACTGGCATCTCGGTCCATGACTGCTTCACCGGCGGCAAACAGATCTACAACGCCAAGTACGCACAGGGCTGGGGATCGCCACCAAATGTCTCCTGGGCCGTAAAAGTCGCCAAGACGGGAACCTATGAGCTCACCCTGCGAGCAGCGGTCGCCAATGTAGACCAATCGGTCAACATCGCAGTCAACAACAGTGAGCCATTTCCCCTCTCGATACCCAACACTCGCGGTCTCTGGAAGACGTCTCCCGCCCTGGAGCTCAACCTGGAACAGGGAGCCCACATCATCACCCTCACGCGTCCTGCCGCACAGCGAGGACTGGCGCTGCGATATTTAGAGTTGAGCAAAAAACGATGACGCGGCCCATCATGCCTGCACCCTCACAATGAATTAGTCAAACCCAGCCAACAGCCTATGCGAGTCCATGGGCGGGGGCAAGGAGCGGGTGCCCCCTGGTTGCTTATCGCCCGGGGCATCGCTTAGGGTGGTTGGGGTGTTTTACAGGAGGACAATACGCATGAGAGCTGGTCTTGGTGTGGCGCTGGTTTGTTTCGTCTCCAGTTTGGCCTACTGTGCCGGGGCCATTGAGGGTGAGACTCCTCGAGCAGAAGCGATCAAGGCCAACTTCGCCAAGCTCGTATCAGAGGATAAGGAGGTCAAGAGGGAGGCGCTTCTTTACTTCGGCAAGGTTGACAAGACCTTTGCGGCTGAGGTCCCTCTCTTTACTGCCTCGCTCAAAGATGAACGCAACCAGGTCCGGGCGATCTCGGCCTACGCGTTGGGGAAGATCGGGGAGGCGGCCGCAGGGTCGATCCCTGAAGTGGAGAAGCTGCTGGCCGATTCATCTGCCAGGGTTCAGAAGTATGCCAAGCGGGCGCTGGAGCGCTTAAAACCCTTCAAGCCAGATCCAGAGAAAGTGACACCCGAGGAAGCGGCGCGGCTGCTGGCGGAAAAACTCAGGTCCTCCGACAACAAGGACGAAGTGGTTGGAACTGCAAAGCGAATCGTCGCATGGGATACCAGGGAGTTGTTCGAGTCGCCCGAGGTTCACGCCACCGAGGAGCGCCCGGCGAATGGAATGAAGTCCTTTTTCTATGAGGGCGCGGACTACAAAGGCAAGCCGACCTGGGTGTTCACCTACTACTCGACGCCCAGGGGGAGGCCACCCAAAGGCGGCTGGCCCGCGATGGTATGTGCTCACGGTGGCGGCGGCACGGCGTTTCCTGCCTGGGTGGCGCATTGGAACAAGAAGGGGTACGCGGCGATCGCGATAGACCTGGAAGGTCACCTGCCGGGCGGGAGCCATTTCGGCGTACAGGGCGGCCATCCGGCGAATCAGCCCCACAAGAACGCCGGCCCCAGTCGTGACGGCTGGTTCGGCGACATTGGTCTGCCTGACAAAGAGCAGTGGTTTTATCATGCGGTGGCTGATGTGATTCGTGCGAATTCGCTGCTGCGCAGCTACCCTGAGATCAACACGGAGAAGATCGGGCTGACGGGGATTTCCTGGGGCGGAACCATCGTGAGTGCGGTGGCGGGTATCGACTCACGGTTCGCTTTTGTGATTCCGGTCTACGGCGGTGGCTACATCCACCAACACAAAATGACCGCGAAGCAATTTCGCGAGTACAACACCAAGTGGGATCCTGCGGCACACTTGCCATACGCCAAGATGCCCATGCTGTGGGTGAATGGGTTCAACGAGCCGGTTTTTCCACTCGATCTATTCTGCAAGTCGGCAGGCACTGCGGCGGGACCGAGCATCTTGTGCATTCGTCCGTTCCTGATCCACGGACATGGCTTCGGTTGGGAAGAAGTGTGGGAGATCGACGGCTTTGCCAACGGCGTCGTCAACGGCGGCAAACCGATACCAACATTGGGAAAGCCAAAGGTGGACCCGAAGGATGGCCTGGTGCATGCGAAGTTCACTGGTGAACTTAAGAGTGCGTTGCTGGGGTACACTACAGCCGACAAATGGAAGAACGGAGCCTTGCGCACGATCCCCTGCACCATCGGCAAGGGCGAAGTAATCGCGAGCAAGCCCCTGCCCAGGGGAGCCAGGGTATTTATGATCAACGCTCGTGGCGGCGGCGTTTGGACTGACGGCTGCGTTGGTTCAGTTTTGGTACCAGTAAGGCACTAAGCTGCCCCCCTGGTTGCTGATCGCCCGGGGCATCGATTAGGGTGGTTGGGGTGGCGGATGAGGATCAGCCAGGGGAGAAGGAACCCTGATGGAGCTGCGACTGTTAAGCACCGATGTCGATGACCTGGTCGACCCGGATGAGGAGACCCTGGCAAGGGCCCTCAACGGGTTGCCTCAGATCTCAGGGGAAAATCCGCCACGGGCGGCCCTGGTTCACAGCAACGGAAAAGACTACATCCAGTTTTTCGCCATGATGGATGAGGGCAAAGGAGGGGATATCGCCTCGACGCCCTGCCATCTTCAATATTGCGAACATCACAAAGGAAAGCCTACCTGTTACTACAGCGAAAAGGCTGACTTCAAGAAGGCTGTTACGGTCCTGCTGGCCTACGCGAAAAATCATGGCTGGAAAGAAGCCGTAGCCTGGGAGCCGCTTGAGTGTGAAACAGAGTGGCAGGTTATCGTCTTCGGCCTCGTGCTAACCCTGCTGGGAATCTTTGCCAGCTACAATTTCCTTATAAATGGTAAGGGGAAGGCTATTGTGGGAGCCCTGTTCAGTTTCGGGATTGTCGGCCTGCTCATCTATTCCGTCGTAAAGGACAGGGGAGACCATGGGAAGCCATGGACATCAGGGGAGGGCAGCTGCACCTCTGGCGAGGGCGGAAGTAATGGTGGAGATGGAGGCGGGCGGGGGCAGGGTTACGAAGAGAGCGGTGGGGAACAGATTGCACCCGAGGCTCCGCCACCTCCCCCCGACTGAACTACTGAACCTCTTTTCTATAACTTCTGTTTAGTAAAAAAGAGTACTAGTAGAAAAGACTTTCCGAGAATTGCTTCAGTACTTCAGTAGACGACCCCCCTAACCCCCTTGGTTGCTTATCCCCCGGGGCATCGCTTAGGGGTGGAGCCATGTTTCGGCTTCTCTCCCGCGATGCCTGTAGCACAACCGAAAAACAGCGAATAATCGCTGGCTTGAAGCCCCACGTTCTCGAAGACCTCTCGAACATGGGAACAATCCCGGAATTTTCGCATGTAGACTCCCAGCTGACTGTAGTTGCTCGGGTTTCCGAGAAGAAAAAAACCAAAAACAGGGATCAAGTAGCGAACATACGACAAGTAGAAGAGACGAAGAACTGGGTTGCGGGGCTCCGATATTTCCACAAATGAAAACCTGCCACCAGGATGCAGGACTCTGTATACCTGTAGCGCAAGCGCCCTGAGATCCGAAGGATCCATGGTTTTGAGTCCGAAAGCGCAGACCACACGGTCGGCCGAATTTGTTTCAAGGGATGTTTCAAGTATATCCTCTTCAAGTATAGCCTCGGGCTCCGTGATGCCGAGCCGTCTGGTGCTAACCCGGGCCCGGGAGCACATCTCGGGGCAAAAATCGACTCCCCGAATGGCAGATGGTTTCCTGGCGCTGGCGTTGATGAGTGGAATGCACTCTCCCATTCCAGTCATGAAGTCGTAAACTGTATGCCCCGCCTTGATTCCAGCACGCAGAATACACTGGCGTCGCCAACGCAGCGTGAACCCGAACGAAGACAGCATGTTTACCAAGCCGTAGGTTTGGGACATCTCGCCGAATAGATTTTTGACGTTATCCGTTGAGTATAGATCTTTGCTCTTCTCAGGATCGCTGCCTTTGACCATATCCTGCTACACCTGGATTGAAACCAGCCCGCAATTTATTTAACCCGCTAACGGAAACTGTATGGCATCTTGTCCAACCCATCAAGCTCCCCTGGTTGCTGATCGCCCGGGGCATCGATTAGGGTGGTTGGGGTGGCGGATGAGGATCAGCCAGGGGAGAAGGAACCCTGAATCGCTTAATTGCCCAGGAACGGCTTGCTCAGGACAACCAGGCGTATGAGCTCGCGCAGGCCGCCTTTCTTGCCGTCGAGTTCAGCGAGAATCTCATCGATGCTGGGGCGGTCGCCGATTTCGAGTTCACGTCCCAGGGCGTAGGTCATCAGCTTTTCGCTCAGGCAGCGGCTGAACTGGTCCTGTCGGTCTGCGAGGAGTTTTCTGAATTCCGGAAAGGTCCGAAACGAATCTCCGCCCGGGAGTTTGCCGGCGGAATCGATCGGATTTTTCTTCTCGTATTCGTCCCGCCAGCCTCCGATGGCGTCGAAGTTTTCCAACGCAAAGCCGAGCGGATCGATCTTGCGATGGCATTCGGCGCACGTTGCGCTTTCCCGATGTTTTACGAGTTGCTCGCGAATGGTGACAGCGCCGCGGATGTCAGGTTCGATCGCAGCAACGTCGGGTGGAGGGGGCGGTGGCGTGTAGCCCAGTAATTTCTCCAGCACGTAAATACCGCGGACGACGGGCGAGGTGTCCACGCCGTTGGCCGAGGCCGTCAGGAAAGCACCGTGGCCTGGCAATCCGCCACGTCGGCTGCCCTTGAGCGAAACACGCTGCAGCTCGTTGCCCTTGACGCCTTCGATGCCGTAGTGCAATGCGAGCTCGCGATTGAGAAACGAATAATCAGCGTCCAGGAATTCACGCAGCAACAGGTTGTTATCAAGCACGTGCCGGAAGAAGGTTTCCGTCTCTTTGCGCATCGCGGTCTCGAGGTTGTCGCGGTAGTACTCAAGAAAGTCTTCTGAGGGGGGCATGGTCCCGATATTGCCCAGGTCCAGCCATCGACGCACAAAATGTCTGACAAATCGATCCGACCTTGGATCGGCAAGCATGCGTGTCACCTGCGCCGATAAACCGGACTCCAATTTTCCGGCGGCTGCCAGCTTGAGAAGCGTTTCATCTGGAGGCGATGACCAGAGGAAATACGACAACCTCGAGGCCAGCGCGATTTCGTCCAGCTCTCCTTCACCCAGGTTCAGATACAGGAATCCGGGAGAACAGAGAATCGCCTGGCAGCCAAGCTGGAGGGCCTGTAAGGGTTTCACGCCTTCGTTGAGCTTGCCGGCCACAAGTCGCTGGATCGGCTTCAGCTCTCCGGCAAGCGGTGGACGTCTAAATGCCTTTTCGGCGAATGCTGCAAGCCGCTGGCCGATCGTCCTGGCATTCAGCTCCCCAGGCGCCAGCTTGCCATACAAGGCGCGATGGCCGGTGGTCGGCCAGGTATCAAGGTGCGGGCCTTCGACCCCGATCTCCCAGATCCGCAGGCGCGGCCCCCGGTAAGCTTTGAGAACTCCGTGCGCCTTCTCGGTCCCACCCTTCATGCCGATGAAAGGTTTGAATTCCGGTTTATCGGCGGCCTGGGTCGTCAGCAGCCGGACCATTCGCTTGGCTGCCAGGGGACCATTGCGAAAGCGGACCTCCGGCTCGTAGCCGGCTTCCATGAAGACCTTCCACTGAAACCACCGCGGCTCTTCATTCGTCAATTCGATTCGTGCCAGTGATGTCATCTTCGAGACGTTTCCAGTGCTCTCGACGCTGCCTCGCCGATCAACTGCGGCGATTTCCATCACCAGCGGATCACCGTTTCGAAAATCGCCCAGGGCTTTGCCATAGTCATGGACGCGGCTCACCGCTGCCGCTCGAACTCGAATGGTGTAGATGCCACTGTGAGCGACGCCGCCCTGCCGCAACAGTGGCAGGAATCCAATGTGTCCACCGCGATAATGGCGGCCGTAGAGATCGGTGAAAGGCGTCTCTGGAATAAAACGGAAGCGATCGACCTTGAAGAGTTTCGGCAGGTCCCTGGAGTTCTTGCCGCTGAAGTAGAACGGAGACTCCTGCGTGTATTTCTTTGATGGTGGGCGGTCTCCAAACTGGGTGGCTCGACGAATGGCTTCTTCCGCTGCGGCAAAGTAGTGATCCAGCAACCTGCCGGAGGTGACCAGGGCGGCCCCATTGTTATCGAATCCGTCGGCTTTAACCTCCTCAGGAAAATCTTCGGCTGGATTCCAGACCTCGACATTGAGTCCCAGCAGGTCGCCGATCGTCTGGCGGTACTCCCACGAGTTCAGCCGTCGCAGCGCACTGTGTCCACCGGAAGTGTTCAGTTCGGCCCGGGCGGCCGTGAGCTTCCGGGTCAGCTGGGCAATCGCCCTGGCACGCTCTTTTACTGGCGGCTGGGGCTCTTTTTCCGGTGGCATACTTGCAAGATTCAGCTGGTCGACGATTTCCTGGTAGCGTTCCAGGTCGTCGAGCTTCCTGATCTGATCCGGAAGCGTGTCGAATCGACGATCGGCCTTTTGTTTCTTGCTGCCGTGACATCGGATGCAGTGTTTCTGGAGAAACGCCGAAGTCAGTTCGTCAGCGCCGGCCATCGAGCTGGCCAGGATCAGAACTAAGGCTGCACATGGGATGATGGTTTTCATGCTCTGCACTATCCGAGCTTCATCGGAGAGAAGGTTCCCGTACTTCTTCCAAACCGATCGGTCTCGGAGCCAAACCACTGCAGAACGGACAGCCACAGATTCGCAAGCGGCACACGCTTGTGTTGCTCTGCGGGACAGACAACATGGCCCTGGTGTTTGAATCCGCCACCGGCCAGCAGCACTGGAAGGTTCCGGTTGCTGTGCCTCGACCCGTCGCTCATGCCGCTGCCGAACACGACCAGCGTGTTGTCGAAAATCTTTGCTTCCTTCAGTCGGGAAATGAAGTTGCTGAGCTTTGTGGCCAGGAAGGCTTCCACGATTTGAAGCTGACCGATCCGGTCTTTTGACTTTCCGTGGTGAGAAAGGCCGTGGTAGCCGCCTAAATCCAGTTCGGCTGTGCGGAACCCCAGCCCGGTTTCCAGGGTCGTGACGCGGGTGGAATCTGTCTGCAAAGCCAGGGCCATCAAGTCATAAAGCAGGGCCACCTCGTCGATATGTTGTCGCTCTTCGTCCAGTACTTCGTCAATCGGAGCTTTTGGCTTGGGACGATTGAGCCACTCTTTCGACATCTGCAGTCGCCGCTCAACATCACGAACCGATGTCAGGTATTGGTCCAACTTGTCGCGGTCGGCCGCGTTGAGGGTTCGATTCAAGACGCTCGCCGAATCACGCAGAGCGTCGAGCACGCTGGCTCGATGTTTCAGACGCGTGCGTTCGGCTTCACGTGCACTTTGCGGCGAATTAACGAAGAGACCTCGAAACAGCGTGGCGGGATTGTTGATTGGCGGTACATGAACACCGGCACGGCTCCAACACATGTCGGTGCCTCTCAGGATCCCGGTATTGATCGAAGGGAAACGCGTGGAGCTGCCGACATGCTCGGCGGCGGCCTGGTCGAGTGAGATATTCTTTCCAGGAAACCCAGCGGCTTCTTCCTTCTTGATACTGGTCAGAAAGCCTTGAACTGCCTTGTGCCCGCCATTGAGTTCGTGATCCAGATGCGAAAACACCGTCAGCTGGTCGCGATGCGCCTCAAGCGGCTTCAGCGTCGACGTCGCCACATAGTCCTTCCCGGCCGCCTTCGGGAAGAAATTACCCGGATAGAAGCCCAGGTGATTTCCGATGCAGACCAAACGCCGCGGCGGCTTCTCAGCGGCTGACAGACGGGCCGCAAAACTGTCGAAGGCCGGGAGCGACAGAGCGATACCCGTCCCCTGGAGAAACCGGCGGCGACTCAGGTGTGTCCGTTTATTCATGATCAATAACTCACTGAGATTTCAAGTCAACCCCAGCCAATAGCCTATGCGAGGCCATGGGCGGGGGCAAGGAGAGGGTGGGATGGCGGAATGCTCTGCGCGTTGACCTGTAGAGAAACAGCGCCTAGTATAATTGCCTGTTCAATTATTTATTAGAGCGCTCTATGAGAACCTCGATTATCGCAATATTGCTTTTGACCGCCGCCGCTGGAACCTCCTCCTGCTCTACGCCTTTTCCCCGGCCTGGGCCGGGAGAAAATGCGGCCGATGCCAGGGGCCATTACAACCGAGGCAAGGCCCTTTTCGATGACATGGCTCCTACCGACCCCACCACCCGGGATTTTGGTAAGTCGATAGCGGAGTTCAACCGGGCCATCCGTATAGAACCGGGTTACGCCGAGGCCTACCGCGCCCGGGGCTACGCCTATTACTATTCCGGCAGGAACGCCAGGGCCATCGAGGATTACAGCCAGGCGATACGCCTCGGCCTGAAGACCACCCTGCATGGGGCATCGCCATATTTGCTCCGGGGCTTTTCCTGGATGTACTTACGCAAATACGAAAAAGCCATCGAGGACTTCAACAGGATCATCAAACTGGAACCGGAGAATGCCGTGGCCTGGTACAACCGGGGTCTTGCCTACAAGGCCCTCGGTAAAGAGGCCAGGGCCAGGGCCGATATGGACAAGGGCAGGGAATTGGGCTTTCAGGATTGAGCCAGGCGACTCCCGCAAGTCTTTCACCTCTTCAGGAGGACAGGGCCCGCCTGGCGAAGTTGCTCCAGGGGGAGGACTGAGTCCCCCACCGCCACTTACCCGGCTAATAGCCTATGATAGCCCATGGGCGGGGCAAGGAGAGGGTCGCCCCTGGTTGCTTATCGCCTGGGGCATCGCTTAGGGTGGGACTCACTCGTCGAGGGGGGCGTCGGACTGAGGCGAAGGAGCCGGCTTGATCTCCTCAAGGGAATCCCGGGTGTCTTTCTCAGCCTTTCCCCTGCGTTTTTTCCCTGCACTCATCTTCTTACGGCCCCGATAGCGAAATTGGGGGGGGGAGCCCCCTTGGCTTCCATGGAAACCCGGCTGAAACTCCATGACCCGGCCCAGGCTCCCAAAACGGCACCCAGAACCCCACATCCGAGGATATTCACGTCGCCGCCTATATCAAATGAAGATCCCCCGCCATGCAATAGGCCGGCTACTATTCCTTTGGGGGGGGGGGCGGGGGT
>Ga0310124_10001324_pt1 | contig 17243 bp, 10 predicted proteins | sample CB11b_AW_Bot5_MG_FD_203507 | JGI IMG/M metagenome (GOLD analysis project Ga0310124, IMG submission 203507) | Marine microbial communities from Western Arctic Ocean, Canada - CB11b_AW_Bot5 | ecosystem: Environmental > Aquatic > Marine > Oceanic | place: Canada: Western Arctic Ocean | collected... | reverse complement strand
GAACTGGGCCATTCCAGTAAGCCAATCTGAATCGTCATAATCTGTTTCACGCCAGCCGATACCCTGGTCTGAGCCATCGGCCAGATAACTCCAGCTCGACCCTTCCGCCAGCAGGGTCACGGCGTCCGCGTTCGCTTGGAGTGATAGATCAAAACTCATGTCACTGGAGTCTGGAGCGGCCTGATGTACCTCCACGGCCAACAAATTCGTGCCCTCGACCAGCTGGCTAACGTCCATTTCAAAGCTACTAAAGCTTGTTTCGCTATAACTATAGGAATACCCTGTATAGAAATGATGAGCGGCGTTTTCAGGAAGAGTTTCGTCGCGATGAACTTCGTTGCCATTGAGGTAAACAGCTGCTGTATCATCACGGAGAATTCTCAATTGTAAGTCGTTAAGCTGGTCGGCATCGGTCACCTCAAATTCCGTGCGGAAATAAGTTGTGGCAAATTTGTTATCGGTGGCAAACTGCAATACCGTTTGTTCGTCGTCGTCACCATATCCAAGCTGTCCCGCTCCCATATCCCACAATGAATCGTCAAATGCCGGCTCGCGCCAAGTGGTCCCGTAGTTAACACCCTCATCCGAATACTTCCAAACAGCACCCAGCAAAACCGCCGTTTCCTCAGGCACGCCGGTGGCAAACTCTTCATTCTCGCCGACCACGATAAAATCATCGACGGCCACCGGAAAATCGGGAGTTGGCTCGACCCGGATGGTGACTCGACCGATTCCCGTTGCATTCGGATCTCCGACCAGGCGGTACGTAAACACATCCTCACCGAAATAATTGTGATTGGGTGTGTATTGGAACGATCCAGCCGCGTTCAGGACAACCTGGCCATTGGGAGGCATGTCGACAAGTTCGGTCGTGAGTGCCGGGCCACCGGGAACGAAGAAATCGTTATTCATTACACCGGTTGCCACATCGACTGACAGCACACTGTCTTCATCTACAGAGAAAAAGTCCTTGTTGGGTGTTGAACCGTAATGGATTTCGATAGAACGGTTCACTTCACTCTGGATAGTTCGAGTTACACCACCCGGCCAGGATACCTCTACGTCAACAGGCCCTACGGTGTTCCCCAGGCCGAAATGCATGGTCAAGTCGTTCTGATTTCCCTGACCTTGTCCGGACTCGACGTGCCGCGTCACGATTTTACTGCCGATGTCGATACGCACAGTAGCACCAAAACCAAAAGCGTTGACTCCATCGATTCCAGGCGCCAACAAGTCAACTTTCAGCCAACGGTTATCGTTATCCAGATCGTTGCGAAACAGGCGGCCGTTGGTGGCCAGATCCAGGTCACCATCGTTATCCCAGTCGGCCCACGAAACCTCGTAGAGGTCCAATCCTCCCGGCAGGCCCTCAGCTGCGGTAACATCGGCAAACTGGGGATTACCCGGACTGCCCGTGTTGTGAAAAAGTTCACTGTTGTTGCCGTAGGATTTCAACGCTGTGAAGAAAACATCAAGCATCCCGTCGTTGTCATAGTCACCCAGAGCAGGTGAAGACCACGACTCTTTCCAATAAATGCCCCTTTGTCCCAAGTCAGCGAAATGATAGTCCCTTGAGGGACCCTGATTGAGCAAGATTCGAGTCTGTGGTTGACCTCCATGTGAAAAATTACCAGCAAAGATGTCGATGTGACCGTCGCTGTCCAAATCACCGAACGCGCTGCCGATCGAATGGCCGTCACCTCCACGTGCACCGTGGCTGTCACTTCCAAAAGTGAAAGGAAAATTAGACCCGCTACCGTTGTTGATCCATAACAGATTACCTTGCAGACGATAGTTGGAAACATAAATGTCAGTGTGGCCGTCCTCGTTGAAATCGGCCGCCGCCACGCCCCGGGCGCGGAGAAAACTCAGTTCGTCGATCACTTCGAACCCACGACCACCCGGCTTGGTAGCGTCGGGCACATTGAGTACCAAACGGTCTGGAAAGTCGACGTCGGGCCACGCTTCGTAGCCAGCCATGTAGACATCTAAAAAGCCGTCACTGTCAAAAACTCCCAGGGCACTCCCCAGCTGGCCGTATTGCCAAAATTGCCTATCTCAAAAGCTGAAAATTGGCCGGTGCCACCCTCATTAATCGCGAACCTTGGACAACAGCCATCGTTGTTCATGTGAATATCAAGCCAACCATCGTTGTTAAAATCTCCCCAGAACGTATAATTCGATCCCAAAATGCTCGCCACTTGGGTGAATGACTTGCCCCTGGTTGTTTTGATAAACCCTGGAATCAATCGACGCATCGACCCAACCAGCGTCGTGGTAGTCACCCCAGACCGACGGGACCCCTGAAAGACCTGGAAAAAAATCACCGCCGGAAATTTCGCTGAAGCTTAAGACGAGTCGCAGTTCAAGTGATTCGACTCGCCAGGGCCTCACACCGCGAGATCCACATTGCGTCCTGCACGAACGTTTCAATAAACTTCCTCTGGTCAAAACCTTCATGATGTGATTCGAGCAAATTGAAAATGAAACCGTTGAGTTAGAAGATCATCGACCAATCTTCATTTTAACTACTTCATCACCATTAACAATCAAAAGCGTCGTTGCATTTAAAACTGGCCAACCAACAATGTCAAAGCGGAGACAATAGATTTAAATCGTGCAATGCAACATGGACCGTGGTTGCGGCCGCCATCATGAGTGCTGGGTCGGCCACCGAAGATACTCAATTCAATCGGTTCATCGTCCAGTCGGATTCGGGTTAACGAGAAGAACACATGAACCTTGTAGCGTTGCCGAAATGTGGCAGCAATAGCCACTTAAAATAGTACTGACAGTCCAATTGGCAAAGCGATTGAGCCAATTTAGAAACCGTGAGACCTTATAGTGGAGAAATGAGATGAAGCCTTCCAACCGTCGAAAATTTCTGACAACTACCAGCTCCGCAGCAGCCGGTTTGTCGATGCTCACGGCGACCGACCGAGTCCTGGGAAGAGAAAAGAAATCGAAAATCAAGATCGGCCAGATCGGCACCGGTCATGCCCATGCTCGGAGCGTCTTTTCGCAACTGAAGCGGGTCACTGAAGATTTTGAACTGGTAGGCATCGTCGAGAACGACCCGCAGCGGCGCGAGAAACTGGGAGATTCCTTCCAAGAAGTGAAACTGATCAGCGAGGAACAGTTGTTGAACACCAAGGGTTTGCAGGCAGTCGTCGTCGAGACCGAGGTGCAGGACCTGTTGCCGACGGCCAATCGTTGCGTGGCAGCCGGCATGAACATTCATCTCGATAAACCGGCCGGGGAGAACCTGCAAGACTTCAAGAAACTGATCGACACGGTTCGTGACAAGAAACTGCATTTGCAGATGGGCTATATCTATCGCTACCACACGGCGTTCCAGTGGTGTTACCAGGCCATTGCCGACGGATTGCTCGGTGACGTGTTTGAACTACACGCAGTGATGAGCAAAAAGGTTGGAGCTTCATCTCGTCAATACCTGTCACGATTTGCAGGTGGTTCGATGTTCGAGATTGGTTGCCACGTGATTGATGCCATGATCCGAGTGCTGGGAAAACCAACCAGAACGACTGCCCATGCACGAAAGACTCACCCTGATCAGGATCCCCTGGTAGACAACCAACTGGCAGTGTTCGACTATCCCGACGCGATCGCTTCGATTCGTAGCGCATTGATTGAGTACCAGGGAGGCCAACGCAGACAGTTCACTGTCTGTGGTGAGCATGGCACTTTTGACCTGCGTCCGCTGGGCGGTAATACCTTCCGCCTGGCATTGGAACGACCTCATCAAAAATACAAGACCGGCTACCAGGACATCACCGTCGATAAAGGACCGGGGATTTTTTTCAGTGCCTTCATCGATATGGCAGCCGTCCTGCGAGAAGAAAAAGAAAATGACTACGGTCTCGATCACGAGTTGGCCGTGCACGAAACCGTTTTGCGGGCCAGTGGCTATCCGGTCAGCTAGTCTCAGCAACAAGTTTTCCAACCCGAAGGCACCCTGCTTATGAAACCAACTCCCACAGATCCGTTTCGGCGATTCTGGATACCCCTGATTTTATTGATCGCCTTATGCATCGTAGTAAACCAGGGATTTCCGATGCGTGATCTGACTCGGGATCCGTCTCAGTTCTACGTAAAAGGAAAAGTGCAAACGTTTCTCGACAACGTGATCATCCATTCACACAGAAACATCACTCGTCGTTGGTACCGACCCACTTATCGACGGGATCGTCCGGTGATCGAAAAAGATCGCTCGTGGGAACATATAACGTATTTCACCTATTCCAATTATTGCGTACTCCGTGATCCCCTGGATGGATTGTTTAAATGCTGGTACGAGGATCTACAGCTCTTTCCCGAGCGCCAAGAAAAAGGTAAATCAATGCCCACTTTTTCCCGCCAGCTTTATGCCGAAAGCAGTGACGGGATTCATTGGCGCAAGCCGGAATTCGATTTCGTCCAGGAAGACGACCGGAAGACCAATATTGTTCTGGGCAGTGGCGCAGGTGGCGGTCATAACGTCCATTCCATGAACGTCGTGATCGATCCCTATCCTCCCTCATCTGACCAACGATTTCGGGCGCTATTTACCCACCGGACACCCGATCTCCCGGGACATACCAAGACAGTCGCTTGCGCGCATTCACCCGATGGCATCCACTGGCAGCTCTATGACAAGACCCCGATGATTGGCATGAGTGGCCCCAGACTGGACGATGTATCGGTTCTCTTCTACGATCACAATTCCCGGGAATTCGTGCAAAACACTCGGCACTTTTTGAAAGGTCCTGGCGGTGGTGGAGCGCCTCGCGGTGGGATCCACCAATTCGCCTCGGATTCCCGTCGACGGATCTGGCAAAGCCGTAGCCACGACTTTATTCATTGGAGCGAACCGGTTCTTGTGGCCGCTGTCGATGAGGAAGACGGGCTCGACGAACAATTCTACGGCATGGCCCAATACAAGTTGGGAACCATTCACCTGGCAACCGTCGGAGTCTACCGGCACGTCGACAACGAAATGGATGTCCAATTGCTCATCAGTCGTGATGGACTACGGTGGAAACAAACTGCGAAGCGCCAGCCCTTTCTGGCTCCCCGGGGAAAAGGCTATCGTGACACCCACATGGTCGCATTGGTAAGTGCGCCAATCGAGGTAGATGACGAACTGTGGTTTTATGTTGGCGGGTCAGCCTGCCATCATGATTGGTGGCTGAAAGGACTCCGTGAGGGACTGGACCATCCCGAGGCACACGACCCAACACTTGCCAGGTTCAGTCTTGAGCTGGCCACTCTGAGAAAGGACGGTTACGCCAGCCTTTATGCCAATCCCTATCGGCAGGGAACCGTGACGACACAATCCATGATGAGCCAAGGTACCAAGCTGGTCATCAACGCGCGATGCGGCAGTCAAGGGTCGATCCGAGTAGAAGTTACTGACGAGTTCGATGAGACGATTGGATCCTGCTCGAAAGAAAACTGTGACGCGTTCACCGGTGACAACGTTTCCCACATCGTCTCGTGGAAAGAGGACCCGTCGATCCCGGTACAGTCCTGGCGAAGACTTCATTTTTATCTGCAGGACGCAGAGTTATTCTCTTTTCATTTCGCTGACAGCCAGCAGCAATGACTTGACGGAGACTGCAATGCAGATCGTTGTTACCCGTTTTTAAGAATTTCGAGCAGCTTTGCCCGGCCACATCGCAACGGTCAAAATTTCTTTTCAAACACCGTCCACCTCTTACCTGAAGGGATTTTCCCAATGTTCGAATGGAAACTGCGAATCGATTGCATTTTACAAAATTCGGTGATGTTCTAGGGAGTTCTATAGGTTGCACCCGTGTTGATACGCTTGGCGCTGACAATCCGCCAAACACCGCGTTGATCCTGGGCAGTACCATCGCAGCCCTCGTAGAACATACGAAAGCCGCCCTGATCCTCTGGAATCCGAACCAAGCACATCTCCGAACACTTCACCGTGTCCCAGACCGTCGATCCTGGTGAAAGGACTGGCTCGGCAGCTTTGTGCCAATTCAAGCCATCGGGAGATGTGGCAGTCAAAATATCAGCCCGTTGCGGTTTTCCATAACCAGCATAATACATCCGATAGCCACCATTTCGCAAACGCACAATTTCTGGTGCAAAAGCAGTGTACCGATCAAAGGGCAGTTCCGAGGCAATGCGGACTCCGGACTCCATCTCAAACGAAAGGCCACCGTCATCCGACAGCGCGCTGATGATCCCCTTACCCAGCTCGCCACAATACAATCGACATCGTCCGTCATCGAGATGAATGACGCGTGGCGATATAAAATTACGCTGGTTCAACTCCAAGCGGGCTCCCTGCTCCACGGTCCACGACAATCCATCTTCAGAGACCGCGCTACGGATTGAGTTCTGCTGCGACTGCGGGCCATTACAACATTCATAATACATGCGGAGACGTTGACTGTTGTCGTTCAAGGGTACCACTTCACTTGAAGCAACGCGAAACTCTCCGGCGCCTCCCTGTTGTGGTGAGAGCCGAACGCCACGCTCGGGTATCCATGTTATGCCATCAGACGAAGTCGCACTGAGGATTCGTGATGTGGCATTATCGTAGTCATTCGCACCTTTTGGAAATCCTGCGCGTGGCAGAATCTGAGTGTAGTACATCCGATAGCCGCCCCCTGGCAAAGCCAGCACACGAGGACTCACGGCTCCAAATTTTCCAGTGCGCACCGATTCCGCTGACCACCGCGCCTCGGGTGCCGGATCGATGGTGTTGTCTGGCGGAGCATCGACCACAACCGATTCGCTTATCCACGAATCACCCGGGTCACCGGGAACGGTATGCACCCGCGGAGATGCGGTAACCGATTGTGTCAAATCAATCATGATTATCGACCTTCAATCCGAACCTTACTTAATGGTTTCGTTGACGTGTTCACCAACACGAAAGCTATCGACCCGATAGAATTCACTGAATCCAACTCGACTTTTGATCATTGTACAGTGAAGTCTTTAAACGTCACAGGAAAACCGTCACCTTGGGGAGCACAGGCCATGATCCCGACTTCCAGATGAGACATTTCTGTCAGAAAAGCTTGTCGTACGGTTTCAAACTTTTCCCCATCGAACGAGAACGCCACTTGAAAAGTTTGCTGATGACGTTCCAGCTGGCACCAGAGAGAATCCGAGCCTGTGATCGGCATCACCGACCAGTCCGACCAATCCCTGGTCACGACAGCACTGGCCAGCTGCGCACCATCGACATATTCGATACCGCATTTCAACCAGGTGGCCTGGTCGACTCGTACCATCAGGCCCGCATGATCGTATTGTGCCTGATATTGGCCAGAAAATTTGACACGGGCGACAAAATCACCTTCAACGGGTTGAAAATAAAAGTGCCCATTGTCCCGAATCTGGCTATCGTAAGTCTTGCGCCAAAAATCGGTCCCCGCGTCTACCTGTACGTAAATTGCCCCCTCTTGTTGTTCCCACTTTGCAGGCTCGTTTTGCCACTGGCAGCTAGCAAAATGTTTATCAGCTCGGATCGGCATGAATTGAAAGTCCTTTTAGTTTCAAGTCACTCACTGAAAATTTCAATTTCACCATCGTAGCATGGGTCGAAGCTTGTGGAATCGGGTTTCGGACACGTTTTCCCAAAGGTGACAGGAAGTTCATTTGGAACGAATAAAAAACGCTTAAAAAAATGCACGGGACGTAAAAAATCCATCTTCTGTAAGATTGACAGACCATCTCAGGAGATTAGAATTCCTGTCTTTTGGGAACATCCCCCAACCTCGTACTCTATCATTTTCGCGGATTCCAGCTTTAGATTTTCCGCCACGCTACCTTGTCAGACGTACCAAGTACAGCGGTCCAAACAGGCCGTAAGAGGTATTAGATATGAACCTGATCGAACCGACGCCCAAAGAACTTGAGGGCCAAATCGCTGTCGTCACAGGGTCGGCTCAAGGCCTCGGATTGGGCATGGTAGAAGCACTGGCGGAACTGGGTGCCCATGCTATCATCGCCGATGTCCAGTCGGTAAAAGCCAAATCGGAAGCCGCTCGACTCGTGGCAAAGGGACTCAAGGTTGAAGCAAGGCTTCTTGACGTCGCCGATAGCCAGCAAGTTGATCGTTTCTTTTCAGCAGTAGTGGATGAACACGGTACACTGGATATCCTCGTCAACAACGCGGGTGTGGGCCAAACCGTTACACCGATCGTTGAACTCGACGACAAAGAATGGGATCGAGTGATCAGTATCACATTGACGGGAACGTTTTATTGTTGTCGTGCCGCGGGACGAATCATGGAGCAGCAAGAAGCCGGACGTATCGTGAACATCGCGTCGATCAATGGCCAGAATCCGGCAGCGTTAGTGGCAGCTTACAATGTCGCCAAGGCGGGCATCATTACACTGACAAAAACTTTGGCACTGGAACTGGCCGTTTACGGTGTACAGGTGAATGCCGTTTGTCCGGGACCCGTGTATACTGATTTCAACCGTACGGTGATGGCACAACGCTGCGAAGGCCTAGGCTTATCAGAGGACGAAATGATCGACAAGGTTCAAAAGGCAATCCCGCTGGGGCGGTGGGGCCAGTTTGAAGATATCGCCAATGTCGTTACCTTTCTCTGCAGTCCAAGGACATCCTGGATGACAGGCGACGTGATTCGTGTTAGTGGTGGACTGGAGGGTGTATCGGCAGCACCTCCAAAGAGAACTTCAACCTGAACTGGGATACTAACCTTCATGTTGAATGATCATGTCATCAAGCGAGTCGGGATTTGTGGGCTCGGACAAATGGGAACTGCCGCGTCGGTTTGTTACAAACGAGCGGGGTTTGAAACGATTCTTTGGGATCATGACCTGGAACAACTTGAATCCGTCGAAGATCGTTTGGCACAACTTGAAGAATGGATGGACAGGCGGCCAGGACCGGCCCCCGAACCTGGCGGAATTTACACGCTCGTCCCACGGCTTGAGGAACTGGACGAGCGATCGGATCTCGTGATGGACTGCATCGCCGAAGATATTAACGCCAAGGCAAAGCTATTTGCAAGTCTCCAATCATCCCACCAGCGCGAAGTGATTCTGTTGACCACGACCAGTGGACTGAGTATCACAGAAATAGGAGAAAAGAGCCAAACCGGCCCCCGTCTGGCAGGAACTCATTTCTGGAATCCCGCCCACCTTATGCCGTTGGTCGAAGTTATTCGCGGTGCTGAAACCCAAAATTCGGTCTTGGATCGCGTTAGCCAAATCATGGTGGCAATCGGCAAGATTCCCGTCCGTGTTGAGCGGGATGTACCGGGCTTTATCGGCAATCGCCTCCTTCACGCACTTTGGCGCGAAGCCCTGTATCTCGTACAGGAGGAAATCGCAACACCTCAAGATATCGACTTGGTTGCGCGAATGACATTTGGTCTCCGCATGCCTGCCGTGGGACCCTTGGAGAACATGGACCTTGTGGGCCTTGATCTCATCGAATCAATTCATGCGTACCTCATGAAGGATCTGTCCAACGATCCTGACCCGCTGCCTATCCTGATCGATAAATTACGAGACGGACATCTCGGTGTGAAAACAGGTCAAGGAATCTATGAATGGAATGAGTCGAAAATAAAACAGCTCGTTGAGAAACGGGACCGCCAGATCGTCCATCAACTTGACCTTTTAAAACAGCTGGACAATTGATGAAATCAAAAGTCTTGGTCCCGAAACCGCTTGTATCGGTCGGTTGACGTTTCAAGGTCGGTTGTAACGATTCAATGTTTTGATATCTCAACCAAGTTCACTCGGTCGTGTACAGAAATCAACTTAACCAGATCCTACCGCGAGTCGACTCGTACAATGGTTGGGATCACGAATAACTCCCTGGTTCACACAGGGACAATTCGACGAAACATCCAATGAACGCATTCGTTTTTTCTTCTCACAACAGGTAGTATCCGGTTTCACCAGGAACTACAATTCGTCTTCGTTAAGCCAGCAGACAATTCCACAAACGCAAATCCCTTCGCCATTCAACAAAATCTTCATCATGACTTTTAATCGTTTATCGTACATCGCATTTTTGACGGGGTTGGCCAGCATCGCGTCGACTGCTCCAGCCAGTGAACCAACGTACTCGGTTCGGCCAGATCAACGTGAGCTGTTTCTTGATGATGTCGGCATCGCCGAGATGGAAAATCTCAAGCGGTCCATGCACCAGCCTGACAAAAAGGGAGCTGTGATCCGGCCCGATCCACAAATGGGCGAGGACATCATCCAAATCCGCACCGCTCCAATTTGGGACCCGCAGGCAAAAGTCTACAAGCTGTGGGATCTTTACGGCCCTTTGCCGGGCACTAACGGATACTACGAAAGCCGTGACGGCCTGCACTGGCAACGCCCTCGAGTAGGTCAGGTCGAGTATCGGGGCTCACGAGACAACAACTACATCAGTCTCCAGACACCCAAAGGACCCCGACCCGTCACGATGGTCGTCTACGACGCAAAAGATCCCGACCCCGGGCGCCGATTCAAAAGTTTTCTTCCGAATATTGGTTTTGCCATCTCTGCCGATGGTATTGCCTGGGAAATGACGGATACAAAAGCTGTCGCAAGCAGCGATAATTTCAGCCTATCATTCGATACCGAGCAACATGAGTTTCTGGCGACCGTTAAAACGGGTGGCCCCCACGGACGAGCGTTCGCACTTTCGACCAGTACTGACTTCGCGAACTGGTCCGAGCCCAAGCTCGCCTTTCACGCGGACGACTTGGATCAGCAGATTGGTTTGAGAAGAATCAAGGAACGGTTTTCAAACCCGAATTTTCATCAACCCCTCTATAATATTCCGGCAACTTACAACATCGATATCTACATGTTTTCCGTGTTTCGTTATGAAAGCATGTACATCGGCATGCCGGCACTGTATCACCAAACTGGAAAAGTGCCTCCCAACTGGCCAGGATTTACCACGCTTCCGATTGCAGAAGAAATGATGGTACATTATCGGCGGGATGGCGATTGGGCCGGATTTCATGATGTGCAATTGGCTTCTAGTCGCGACCTGCATCAATGGAACCGGCTGGGTGATCGCGAGCCATTCATTGGATCCTCTCCGCTGGGGGCTGGCGCTTACGACTGCGCCAACATCAAGCCGCCGTCGACTGTCATCATCCGCGACAACGAACTTTGGATGTACTACACCGGTGCTAAAACCTACGGACCGGTACTCGACATACCGGCCCATCGGCAATTCGGAGCCGTTTGCCTGGCCGTGCTCCGCCGTGACGGGTTCGTTTCACTTGATGCCGGCGAACAGCCGGGCACGGTCATCACACGGGTTTTCCAATTGCCGGGGAAACAATTACTGGTGAACGTCGATGCGCTCAACGGGGAACTCGGTGTCGAACTGCTGGATGCCCAAGGCCGGATCATCGCCCACTCAAAGTCTCTTTCCGGTGACCTGCTCGAACAACCGGTTGAATGGGCCAAAGGAGATTTGGCCCAACATGCCGACCAACCCGTTAGTCTGCGATTTACCGGGCGTAATGTCCAGTTCTATTCATACTGGATCGAGTAAATACTGCTGGCCGTTCTAGTAATTCCCTGCCCGTGCGCCTGCCAATGAAATCGTTCTTGGCTTGCTCGTGCAGCAATAGGCAGATCGGTTCAACCGTAAAGTTGATGTAGGAAAAGTTGATGTAGGAAATTACATCCTACCTGTGTTAGACTTCTCGAACTGCCTGCGGCTTGAATGCACAATCAACCATTGGACCGGACCAGGGAGACAGCTTGATGCAAATCGAAAAGTTCACCAACCGCGAATTCAATCCTCGAGAGTTTGTTGCCCCGATTGTGATTTTGTTGGTCCTGCTGGCAATCGGACTGTTGGCATTGGACAGTTATTACACAGTCAAGGCAAACGAAGAGGCGGTCGTCCTGAGGTTTGGACGTTATAAAAGCACGTCACCCCCGGGCCTGCACTTCAAAATTCCGCTGGTCGATTCGATTCTGAAAATCAAAATGGAAGAACACAGTTTGCGGCTACCTTTCGGGTTCGGAGCCGAGCGTAACAATCAAATTTCAGAAGAGAGGACATTGATGCTCACCGGTGACTTCAATGCTGCATCGGTCGAATGGAGCGTGCAGTGGAAGGTCAACGATCCCAAAGATTACCTGTTCAGCTTCTATCGACTGCACGATCCAAATTACATCGAACGCGTGATTCAAACAGCCGCAAGAAGTGTGATGAACCAGCTGGTGGGTGACTACTCGTTGGACGAAGTACTGACTGAGAAACGTAGTGCGATTGCCATTGAGGCCCGTGAGGCAACACAAAACCTTTTGGATAAACTCGAGCGAGGAAAAGATTTACAAGGTTGTGGTATCATGATCACGGACCTGCAGATGCAACGTGTGACTCCTCCAATCACCGTCAAACCTGCCTATGACGCCGTGCTGTCGGCCATTCAAAAAAGCTCGCAACTGCAAAACGAAGCCAACAGGGAACGTAACAAGCTGCGCCCTGCTGCAGAAGCCGCTGCCGACAAAAAGATTCAGCAAGCCGAGGGTTATGCGGCACGTCGGCGGGCCGAAGTGAACGGTGAAATTCAAGCTTTAATGCGCAAGTACGAGGCCTATAAGAACTTTCCAGACATCACTCGTCAACGTCTCTACCTCGACACGATGCAGAATGTTCTATCCCAGGTTGAAACCAAGACCGTGATCGATGCGAAACTGCAACATCTATTACCCTTACTGCAGTTAAATTCGGGAGACACAAAATGAATCCGACGCGCCAACAACTCGTCACAGTCGGGCTGGTAGTCCTACTGTTGGTTACCATTTTTCTATCGCGATCCGTTCTCTACACGGTCAACGAACGCGAGCTGGCGGTCGTTCTGGAATTCGGCAAACCTGTGACCAGTCGTCCTCAACCCGGGATCTACTTCAAAAAGCCCTTCATTCAAGAAGTGCGACGATTTCCCAAAACATTGCAATTCTGGGAAACCCATGAGCTAATAGCTGACTTACTGACCGCCGACGGGGAAAAGATCGAGGTCGCTGCGTGGGCCATCTGGAGAATCACCGAGCCGGAAATTTTCGTAAAGATCCTGCGAACGATTGAACATGCCGAATCAAGTCAAATCAAGGTCAAGGTACGCGCCGCGATCAGAGACGTGATCACCAGTCACACGCTGACCGACGTGATTCGAAATTCCGGACGAGAATTAACTTACACTTTTGACTCCACGCTGCCCGATACCAAGAGAAATGAAACCGAGCTTAATCCGGTTGTCCCGCAGGCAGTCGAAAAAGAAGTTACTGGCGAGAAGCCGATCGGTCGCACGGAGATCCTAAAACAAGTCAAACAGCGGATTGACAAAAGCCTGGATCAAACGGCTGATGGAGAACCGACCGATCGTGGAATCGAACTGGTGGATGTGGGGATCAGTAATATCAGCTTCGTGCCGACCGTGAGAGACGCAGCTTTTGAAAAACAGAAGGCATTCATGGAGTCGATTGCTTCAAAACACCTCTACGAAGGCGAACGCCTGAAACAGGAAATCCTGAATAAGACGCAACGTGAGGTCGAACAGATCCTGGGTGAAGGCCAGAAAAAAAGCACAATCACACGGGGTGAAGTCGATGCCGAAATCATCGATCGTTACGCCAAAGCGATTCAGGCAACAAGTGACTTTTACAAGTTTACCCGCACCCTGGAGCTGTACGAGAAATCGTTGACGCAGAACACTCAGTTAATCTTGACAACCGACAACGACCTGTTCCAACTATTCAATAACTTTAATCGGGACACGTCGAACAACCAGACCGTAGAGAATTAGTTACCCAACGGCTGACGTATCCAGCTGCCACCAATCGTGAGCCTGGCCCCTGCATTAGATAACAGGGTAAAATTGTTTACCAGCAGTGTCCCGGAACGATTCCCGACCTGTCTGAGCGTATTTAAAACGGTTGTGTTGACCGAGCATTCGATTCTTGAAAAAGTTACGAAGGTCAGTCTATCGACAACGGAACTATTTAGAACTCACTTCCTTGGCCAACCTGTTAACACCGTCGACGATCCGGTCTTCGATGTCATCGGCCCAACGATCAGCAGGAAGATTGTAGGAAAACGTGCCTTCGTAATTACCTTCTCGAAGCACCCTTGCCGAGGGAATGTATTCCATAACATCGTTGACGTAGGCGGTCACCCAAACGTTCGGATCAATCTCGTGTTTGAATCGTAGTGAATAGTCAACGACCACTTCGCCAGCCAGCAAGATCCACAGTTGCTTGTGGCCAAGTTTCCAGACATGGATCGGATAGGGATAACCAATCGACTCTTGTCGATCATTATCTAACAACTGTAAATAGCGCATGGCCAGTTTTTGTTTGAGCCCCAACAGGCGGTTTCCGGCGTACGCTTGCAGATCTTCACGACTGTCTAATTGGTTGAACTTCAGCTGGATTTCCGTGAAGGATGTGCCAAGCCAAGGCTCGACAGGTTCCATGGTATTCTCAAGCACCGTATCCACTGCAGCTGCAAGTAAAGTTCCATATTTTTCACAAAGTTCAATTTTTCTTCGCGGCAAAGGATTTTGATCACCTCCACAGCCCATGGTGAACATTGCAACCGCACCGGGATGCTGTCGCTCCAGCGCAATCTGAGCAAAGCCGGCGTAATCGCCACACCAACGGTTGATGCTGAGCGTGGTATTGTGACATGCGTAGGTAAAAACAATCGCCAGCAATTGTTCCGATGCAACAGAGCGAATTGCCAAAACGGGCACACTGTGGTCGACAGGCCCGTTGAGAGCCATGCCATTTTCGAGCAGTTCAGGTATCTGGCCCTCAACATTATTACGGCGATTGACGGCAAAGCTGGCCGTACCTTGTCCCTTGGTCAGTCGCACTGGCGCAAGATGAGAGAGCGCTTCTCCTATCGTGGCCACCATTTTCGCTTCAAGGATTGAAGTGTACCGTTCAATGGCTGCTAACCGCTCCTCGTTGAGCGGATAAACTTCTACTTCAAAATCAACCAACAACGGCCCACAATGCGTATGCGAAGTGGGGAAAACGACCTGGGAACGGTCTAAACCATATCGACGATGAAGCTCCTTGAGAACATTTTTATAAATCGTGCGCGACAGCCCGGCCAGATCGCTGGTCAGCAGAATGCCTCGGTGACCCCGGCCATCCTCAAGCACGAGCGCTTTAATCCACAGGTCGTGCAACGCGGTTGTCGCCGGCATTTTTCGACCAGAATATCCGGCCATCCAAACAGGTTGTTCTGGGGTGATCGCTGTTTTCGCAATGCCTGCCTTCCAAACCGGCTCTTGGGCAGCCAGAACGGTGACAGCACAAAATGAAAGTAGGATCGACAAACGAAACTGCCGGGAAATAGTAACCATGCTTCCATGTCCCGCGTACGAGACCCTTTCATGTAAAGGACCACAATGGAAATTTTTTAAGTTCTGTCGTTTCCAATACAATTTGAGACTCGTCGTGAACTGAATTTGGATTAAAAAAGGTTGCCTTGCCTAATTGTTTTTTTCCAACGTGCTTTGTTGATCTGCATTTCCTTGTTGGGTTGGACCGTGTGCGAAGTGCAACTTGCAAACAGAGTCAAATCCGATCGCTCTCCGGAAAACAAACAAGTTATAACTTTGGTAACAGTACCATACAATTGACAACGCTAAGCGAACAGGTCTAACATACCAGAGCACCCAACAAGTCGGGCCTTATACAACGGCGAGAGTTGAACATTCTCACCGTGCGTGTTAGTACCAACCAAGTCAAAAGATTTCTACCAGTCACCAGCAATGGGCAGGATTTTCATCAGCCTCGGATCGAGTATAATCGTACGTCTTGATTCACTGCCGTAAACTAAAATTCTCCAACTGCTTCGCCACTCCCTAACTACTTCAACACTCACAGGATTTCTTTCATGCCGTACAGCTTTTTGGTAACTCAACCCAAACTTCTTGCCCAGAGCGTAATAGCTGCGATGCTAGGTTGGTTGATAACGTGCAGCCTGGCAACAGGCGAACGTCCGTTGCCAGCAAAACCGCCTGGTGCCTATTTCCCATTGCACACCAAAGACCATCAAGCAGCAACATCGTTTCGACACGGCCAACCTATCTTGGGAACAACTTATTTCTATTGGTACGACATCGATTCTAACCAGCACATCTTTAACCGTGACGGAAGTGACGCACTGACAACCCATCCTGCGGACATGCAGGGACTCAGTTATCAACGGATGGACTGGCACATCAACCAGCTCCGTGACATGATCACCGCCGGGATCGATTTCCTGATGCCCGTCTATTGGGGTGTGCCAGGCAAGTACAACAGTTGGAGTTTTACCGGCTTACCACCGCTGGTCGCAGCACACGATGCGCTCATCAAGGAGGGAGTAAACCCCCCTACAATCGGTCTTTTCTACGACTCTTCAATTTTGCAATACAACTCTCTGAAAACAGACGAATCCAATTTCCATATCGATCTTCGCACGGAGTTTGGAAAAACATACTTTTATCAATCCGTGCGTGATTTCTTCAGTCTCATTCCACCGCAAAAGTGGGCTCGTGTGGACGGCAAACCGATCGTGTTCCTCTACACAGCGATGTTCGCAAAGGCACAGTCTGCCGACCAATTTACAGACTTACGACGTCGTTTCAAAAAAGATTTTGGCGTTGAGCCGTTCATTGTAAAAATGCGCGATTGGCAGGGAGACACCGACGCAACATACCAATGGGGAGGATCCGTCCATCTGCAAGTCGATACCCATGTAGCGGCTCTCGGACCCGGTTACGACCATACGGCCGTACCTGGGCGAAGGCCACGGATTGTTTCACGTCACGATGGGCGTACCTATGTCGATAGTTGGTCGCAACTGTTACGACAAAACCCCGATCGACGACCCTGGATGGTACATGTCGAAACATGGAACGAATGGCATGAGGGAACTGATATCGCCGCATCCAAAGAATACGGACGTTCCTATATCGTACTCACTCGTTTATTCTCCAATCTGTGGCATGCCAATCTGCATGTCAATCAAAAAGGCCCCTACACCGATGCCGAACAGGTCAGTTGGGATCTGAAGCATAGCCACGGATTGATTCCTGATGGCCAGATCGCCGATGGCATCTGGAAACAGCATACATTCGGTGAAATTTCAGCGATCGTTTCAGAACACAATCAAGAAACGCCCGGGGGCCGTTATTTGTATTTTTCCGTGGACGACAGCTTCGCGTTCGATCTGACCGATA
>Ga0310124_10001322_pt1 | contig 17271 bp, 15 predicted proteins | sample CB11b_AW_Bot5_MG_FD_203507 | JGI IMG/M metagenome (GOLD analysis project Ga0310124, IMG submission 203507) | Marine microbial communities from Western Arctic Ocean, Canada - CB11b_AW_Bot5 | ecosystem: Environmental > Aquatic > Marine > Oceanic | place: Canada: Western Arctic Ocean | collected... | reverse complement strand
AGTTGGACGCACCTTAGCCACCAGCTATGTTGAGTTAATTCGTAACACGCCGTTATTAGTACAAATTTATTTGCTCTATTTTGTATTTGGCCCCGTATTAGGGCTGGATCGCTTTAGCACTGCCGTTTTAGCCTTGGCACTTTTCCAAGGTGCTTACACCGCCGAGATATTCCGTGCCGGTTTAAATGGTATTGCGAAAGGACAATTTGAAGCAGCTCAATCCTTGGGCTTATCAAAGACCTATACTTACTGGGATGTGATTCTTCCTCAGGTGGTGCAACGCACCTTGCCACCTTTGACCAATGAAGTGATCTCTCTTATTAAAAACTCTTCAATTGTGAGTGTCATGGCTATTTTTGACCTGACGACTGAAGCCAGAAACATCGTTTCTGAAACCGCGATGCCATTTGAGATTTGGTTCTCTGTGGCGATCATTTATCTTGCTCTTACACTTTCACTTTCTGCCGTTGCTGCTTGGCTTGAGCATAAGCTCGGGGCTAACTGGCGAACACAATAAGGATTTATCAGCATGAAGCTATTTAAAACCGCGATTACAGCCCTACTTGCGCTTGCCGTAAGTTTGCCTGCACTTGCTTCTGAAACGCCTAACCTCGATAAAATCAACGAACGTGGCTCACTGCGCGTTGGTATGTCGACATTTGTTCCTTGGGCGATGCGTAACAAACAAGGCGATCTCGTTGGCTTTGAAATCGACGTGGCGAAACGCCTTGCCGAAGATTCTGGTTGGAAAGTCGAATTTGTACCTACGGCATGGGACGGTATTATCCCTTCTCTATTATCGAAAAAATTTGATGTAATCATCGGTGGTATGTCTATCACTGAAGCTCGTGCTAAAAGCGTATTGTTCACTGAACCTTACTCGCACTCTGGCGTTCAACTGGCTGCTAATAAAGAGCTAGCGGAAGGTTTTACTCAAATATCTGATTTTGATTCTCGCCGTGTAAAAATTGCAGCACGTCGTGGAGCATTCACGGTTCAAGTCGCTCGTGAAACCTTCCCTAAGGCGAAAGTTCTACAGTTCGATGACGATGCTCAAGCATTCCAAGAAGTATTGAACGGCAACGCACACGCGGTTATCGCGTCTAGCCCGAAACCAGAACACGAAACGATCAAAAACGCAGACACGCTATTTATTCCATTTGAAGAGCGTCTATCAAAAGGTAACGAAGCATTTGCAGTTCGCCTAGGTGAAACTGACAAGGCAGAATTCTTCAACGAATGGATCAAAGCACGTACTGAAGACGGTTGGTTGAAAGAGCGTTACGAGTACTGGTTCTCTACTCTAGATTGGCAAGACCAGATTGCTCAAGGTCAGTAATCAGAACTTTTGCTAGTGAATCGAGGCAGTGCGTTGTCTGCACTGCCTTCTCATCGGCAACTTGATTCGCTCTATTGATGATCTAAAACTCAACAAAACAGCCTACTAATTATTATTGTTTAAACAGGAAAGACGTGAGTAGTACTAGCGCATTAACAACACCTAAGCCCAACGTTTATATGAAGCCTTGGTATCAACGCCTTAACCTTTTGGATGGCGTGTTACTCGCTGTCATTTGTGTGTTTGCAGGCTGGCTTTATTATCGTTCCGCTGTTGGTATTAACTACCAGTGGCGCTGGGAAGATGCGTTTACCCTGATTTTTATTCCGCCTTCTCAAGGCAGTATTCCCTATTTTTTCCAAGGCTTGATCGCAACGCTGCGCTTAAGTTTATGGAGTATGGTGTTAGCACTCTCTTTTGGCACATTGTTAGGTGTGGCAAGACACTCAAAGATCGCTTTCTTCAAAACACCGGCACTGATTTTCATTCAGTTGGTTCGTAATATTCCGCCGCTGGTGTTTGTCTTTATCTTTTACTTCTTTGTTTCTAACCAGCTGATCCCATTGCTTGGTTTAGAAAGCATTTTACGTGAACACAACGGCGAGATTAATGCTGTTCAAGATTTCCTGTTCGGCCCAGCTAACCTTTGGGAAAACTTGGCGTCTGGTGTTATCTGTATTGGCTTGCTCTCTTCTGCTTATATTGCTGAAGTAATTAGAGCTGGCTTAGAAGGTATTCCTAAAGGCCAATGGGAAGCGGCCGATTCACTCGGTCTGTCTGCATTGTCTAAGTATCGATTTGTAGTCGGCCCGCAAGTATTAACGGCTATCACACCGCCATTGGCTGGCCAAGCAATATCTTTGGTTAAAGACACGTCGATTGTGTCTCTGATTTCTATCCAAGAGATGACGTTTGTTGGTACTGAAATGGCAAACTCTTCAGGTTTGATCTTTGAGATCTGGCTCATTGTAGGCTTCGTATATTTTGCTTTGTGCTTTGCGCTTTCACGTCTTTTCAAAGTAATTGAGCAGCGCTCTAGTGCCTATCTCAACCATCAATAACACCACCAATCAAAAATACGAATTCACCAGACTATTCATCGCCCTTATCAATTTCACCTGATTGGTTTAAGCTATTGACCAATCAGGACTTATCCCTTCATATTTCTTCTTAGAAACACAGCAAAATGCTCGCCTAATCACTATACTTAACGTATCGAACTACGTTGATTCTTCTCAAGGACATCACTCAACATGGACAATCATAAAGAAAGAGCTTTTTACGCCGTTGTTGGCGCATTGGTTGGAGACGCCGCTTCAATGGGGCTGCACTGGCTGTATGACCAAGAGAGGATCTTACACGTAGCGGGTTTTGAGCCTGAATTTCGCTCACCGAATCGGTTCGATTATCAAGATAAAGGCTACTTTGCGCACCAAGGTAAAACCGCAGGCGAGCAATCGCAATATGGTGCTCAGTTATTGGCGATGGTCGACAGCTTAGTCGACAATCAAAAATACGATGAAGCGAACTATATTCAACATTTCCGCTTCTGGTTTGATTTTGGTGGCAGTTGGCAAGGCTACATTGATAAAGCGACGCGCATGAGCTTGCTGAACATCCATCAATTAGAACTAGAGGACGCCCCGATTACTGCCTGTGGCGCAGACGATACGCAACTTCCCGCAGTCTCAAAGATCATCCCATTGGTGGCGTGTACTTACACCTCTCACACTTTGCCAGCCATGGTAGAAAGTGCGGTACGAGTGACGAACAACAACGACAAAGCCGTAGAATGGGCCCAAGCCATCACTCTACTGATTCAAGCGGCAATTCAAGGCAACTCGCCTCTGCAATCGGTAGAAATGGTGCGACAAACCTGTAGCAAGTTTATACACGAGCAAATCGACATGGCTTTGGCTGATCCCGAACTTTCAATAACAGATGCCGCGAAGAAGTTCGGATTGCATTGTGAACTGAGTGCCGCATTTCCCTTGCTGATTCGCATCATTGCGGGGGCCCAGAGCTTTAAACAAGGTATTCGAGACAACATCTTATGTGGTGGTGACAACTGCGGGCGTGCGATTGTGATTGGCGCTGTATTAGCGGCGTGTTTCTACGAAGAAGATGGTGAAATTCCAACCGAATGGCTAAAACAAGTCGAACTCAATGGCGGTGTGCTGTCTTTGCCTATTGAGTGATTTCCACAATAACGAACAAGGCAAAAGCGCCTTTCTTGCTCAAGAGCTCGAAAGGCGCTTTTCTTTTCACTAGCCACCTAAAGTAATCATTAAAAGTAATCACTTAAAAGAATGACTTAAAGGAATAGCTTCAGTTTTGGTCAATAACCTTTGCGGATCCCTACGACCGCCAGTTTATTGCGCTAACCAACCCTGAGAACTAGAACCTTCTCTAGAACTGATAAGCAGCGGAAAGCTTGTAGTTACGACCTGGTTCATAGTCATCCAAGGTAAAGCCTCTTGCTGTACCCGAACGAGACGCTTGTGAGGTGTATTGCTCATCAAACACGTTATCGATACCAAAGGTGACAGACAATCCATCCACATTTGATGGCACCCACTGAGCATACAGGTTATGAACGTCATAGCTTTCTTTGATCGGCTGACCATCGAATACATTGTCTTCGTCTTTAACAAACATTGAATTCCAACCAAAAATCGTTTCCAACGCTTCAGATTGATAGTCCAGTGTTAACGTGATGCTGTCGCCCATATCAATACTGCGTCCATTGCCACCCGCGACAGCGCCGCCTGTGTCTTTGTTTTTAGTATCTGAACGAGCATAAGAAAGCTTGCTGTTAAACATCTCGCAACCATAAGACAAGCTCGCCTCAAAACCCTTTATCTCGACATCACCTAAGTTGTAAATCAAGTAACTCTGGTTTGCGGGCTGATACTCTTCGGCAATGTAATCATCGATATTGGTTTGGAATACAGTTAAGTTTGCGCCAATAAAGTGATTATCTAAACGTTTATCGAAGCGCACACCACCTTGGGTGTTCTGCCCTGTTTCAGCCTTAATGTCGTCAGCTAAGAACGCTGCGTCTTGGTAAGCAATAAAGGTCTCCATCAACTCGGGTCCTTTGAACAGCGAACGGGTGCTCGCGAACAGCGTCCAATCTTGGGTCACGTCCCATTGCGTTGCCAACGACCATGTTACGTCGTCAAAGTCATCGTTTCCTGTTTCGGCTTTACGCTGGTAATCATCAAAACGAACACCTGCAGTGATCGAAAAGGCTTGAGTAAAGTAGAACTGGTCTTCAACAAAAAGTGCGGTAGAAATTGCTGACTCATCCATAAACTTACTGCTGCCGTAATAGCTGCTCGATGACTTGTCCATGTAGTCAAAGCCATAAGTCGCGATATTATCAAACGACATCAGGCGATAGTCCGATTGGAACTTAGCATTCAGGCCAAAGTTTTGGTTTTTCGCCGTATTGTGAGATAAGCGGTTCGATGGCCAACGCGGTGCCATAACACTTTCATCACGCTGAATCTCGGTCTCTGTGTTGTACAGAGTGACGTTACCTTGATGACTTTCGCCACGCAGTTCATAACTTGCCGTAATAGTGTCACGGTCATAATCAGTTGGAATCAGGATGTCGCTAGATAAGCCTTCGTTAGCACCACCTGACATATCTGGACGCGGGCTGTAATCACCACTATCACGATACAGATCATAAGAAAGTTCAAAGCGGTGTAAGTCACTTGGCTCAAAACCAATCTTACCGAGAATGTTGTAAACATCGCCTTCTGACCCAAAGGTTTCATTACCGGCGCCGTCTTCGAAGTTATCACGACTCATGTAATGACTGTAAAGCATGGCATCGACGTTATCTGACAACAAACCATACACAGTGAGTGAACCTTGCTGGCTTGCGTTGGTTGCGTAACCGCCATAAACACGAGCACCAAAACTCTCGTCGTAACGAAGCAGGTCTTTGGCATCTTTGGTTTCAAACAGTACTGAGCCACCTAACCCATTTTGCGTCACCGAGTTATTACCCACTTGAATATCCGCTGACTTCAATATGTCTGGGTTTAGGGTTAAGTTACCGATATGGTGAAACATATTTGCGTGTTGAGAAGCACCATCCAGTCGAATATCTAAGTCAGTTTCACTCAAGCCACGAATAGTAATTCGTTGGTTGACCGAGTGCGTTCCCCCAACATCAACACCAGGGATTTCACGCAGCAGATCTGACATATGGTCAGCTTGCTTGAGTGACATGTCATCGGCAATGATCGATTCAGTGTTGCTTGATACTCTCGTTCCCCACACCACGACTTCATCAAAGTGCGATGTGTTCTCCTCTGCAGTTACAGGGCTGCTAAACGCGCTGGCAATAGCAATACAGAGGGCTGAAAGCTTGATTGTTGAGCTGACGGGGCTTTCCATAAATTCAACCCTAGATGTAAATGATAATAATTCTCAAACATGATAGAGTTGTAATTTGTAAATGCACAGATGATTTGCTTATGCAAAAACGCACAGATGTTATGAGGAACGGTCAAATGGGTGAAGTAACATCAAAGCAGACTAAACTTGCCGAAACGGCTGTGGCAAAAGCAAATGTATTAGCCAAAAAATCGACATTAACTAAGAAAATAGCCCTGACCAAAAAACTAGAACAGACGGAAAAGCAGATCATCGTGACGCAAGGCCAAACCAAGCAAACGTCACTTGCTGAGGGGAAATTCCTTTCTTACCAATACAATGACCAGATTTTTGTACATGGCGGTCGTTGTGTTGAATTGGTCGACAGCAACATCGTATCGACCGCCCACTCCGCCATCCTGATTACGATTCTTCTTGAGGGAAAACTCACCTTTGGTTACGACGATCTCGAGTTCGATCTCGATGCCAACTCTGGCCCACAAGGTGTGGTGGTTAACCTTGCCAAGCCTGCCAACTTTAGGCGCTCTTTAATCCAAGGTAATAAAATAAATAAGATCAACATCTTGGTTAAGCCGCAATGGGTCGAGCCTCGTTTAAGTGACCACTGTTCTAGCAAATCATTCCTCGATTCACATAAGGCGTTTTACAACGTAAAGATTAACGCTGACATCATTCAACTCACGAACGCACTTACCAGCCAAGCCACACCAACCAACTTCCAAGACAAGTTAGTAGTCGAAACGCTCACCCAACAATTGCTCGCTAAAACCCTGTCGCAGATGCCGATTCAATGTTGTCAGCAGTGTACTTCCGACAATGACCTCACAAATACCGACAGTAGTGACCAAAGCATCGCTTTACACAATGCAAACTTGGGCGAAAACATCGATAAAGCGACTACATCAAAGGCTTTCGATGCCAAAATAGAAGACATCATCAGCTACATTGAAATCAACCTAGATCAACAACTCAGCCTTGAAAGCATCGCGAGTAAGTTCTCGATGAGCATTTCCAATCTTCAGCGTCGATTTAAGCAATCTTACAACCTGACTATTAACGGCTATATCCGGTACCGACGTCTGGATATCGCGCGCCAACACTTAGAGCGTGGCTTGGTTTCAATAACCGAAGCGGCCTATGAAGCGGGTTATCAGCACCCTTCTAACTTCACCAGCGCCTTTAAGAAAACCTTTGGTGTTCCGCCTCATGAACTTGCCAAAAACTTTGTATCCAAAACGAACTAGAGTCTGACATAAGACAAGCCAACTTCTAGGTCGGAGGCTATCGTTCGTATAAGGTTGGAACACACTGCGAAAACTCATTCTTCAACCAAACCACAAACGGACTTTCTGGCTCATCGCAGTTGTCATCTTGTGTGAGCAATATGTACTGATGACCGGAAGGTACAAAGCCAAACGGTGCGATTAAGTTGCCTCTGTTCAAATCATCAACCACTAATGGATAAGAACCAAGAGCTGATCCTAGCCCATCAACGGCCGCTTGAAAGCAAAAATAGAAGTGTGCAAATGTCTGGCTTGAAATAGCTTGCGACACCATTCGGCTATCAAATTCACTATCTTTGGTGATGGATGCCCAGTGGCTCCAAGCGTTTAGTCGCGTGCTGCTGTGCAATAATTTAACATCGGCTAGCTTGTCTTTCACCTGTTGCCAATAATCAGGTGAGAACACAGGGCCAACCCATTCTTCGACTAACGGAATCTGTTTGTAGTGCTCGGTTACGTTGAAGTCGTCTCGGCGAATTGCCATATCTAATCCAGTTGCGCCTAATGTCACAGGCCCACCTGCGGTAGACAAGCGAACATCAATTCCGGATTCGTTATAGAAATCACCGAGTCGAGGCATTAACCAACGCATGGTCAATGTGGGTTCGCATGAGACTTCCAACGCTTGATGATTCAGCTGATTAAGCTTATGGACTCCAGTCTCCAACGCTTGGAACGCTTGCTCTGTGTAACCTTTGAGTAATTCCCCCTCTTTGGTGAGACACACATTCCTACCCTGTTTGTAGAACAAAACTTGGGATAAGTGATTTTCCAATACCTTGATCTGCTTACTCACTGCGCCATGTGTGATATTGAGTTTATCCGCCGCATCACTGTAACTGCTCGAATGCGCTGCTACGTGGAAAATATGAAATGCTTTCAAATGTCTCATGTGTGATTTTTTCTCACAGATAGGTGGAATTCATTTCGATTATAGGCAGCAATAAAAAACCATACAATGCTGGCTCATCAAATATAAAGAGTTGGAGTCATTATGGAGTGGTTAAGCCTAGCAGTATTGGGATTATTGATTGTTATTAGTCCGGGAGCTGATTTCGTTTTAGTTTTGAAAAACAGTGTCAATCAAGGAAGAAAAGCAGGGATTTGGACTGCAATAGGTGTGAGTTTAGCCATTTGTGTTCACATCAGTTATTCAATGCTTGGGATCAGTTACTTAATCTCACAGAATGAACAGCTGTTTGACATGATCAGATACGCAGGTGCAGCCTACCTTATTTATCTAGGACTAAAAGGTATCTTGAGTGCGGACACCAAGCTTGCACCTATGGAAGGTGCAAAGCAAATCACCAGTGTTTGGCGCTATTTAGCCCAAGGTTTTTTATGTAACGTGCTCAACCCAAAAACCATGTTGTTCTTCTTGAGCATCTTCAGCCAAGTCATCTCACCTGATGCAGAAAACCAACATGTCGCACTCGGCTATGGGCTTTACATGATCGTTCTTCACGGCTTGTGGTTTGGCGTTGTCGCTATGCTGTTTACTTCGAGTACATTGCAAAAGCATCTATTGAGAGCAAAGAAAAGACTCAATCAAGCGTGTGGATTTGGCTTACTGACGTTCGGAGCACTGTTGGCGATTAAATCTTAAATTGAAAACCAAAACAAAAAACCTCAATGGCGAACTGTGCCGTTGAGGTTAATAACTAATGCTTGGAATTACTGACGCCACATATAAACAAACTGATCGTTTTGCGAGGTGATTTCAAAGCCAAATCTTAGATACAGCTCCCCAACTCGATTACCTTGTAGATAACAAAGTTCGACGGGTTTATTGAGGCTGTCAGCCTTAGTTAAACAATCTTTCAATACTTGGCTACCAATGCCCTTCCCATGATACTCAGGTAGTAAGAAGAATCGGCAAAAATAGAAGTGATCGCCCTTGTCTTGCAACAACACACAACCAATCGCTTTACCTTGATATTCAATGATTTCAGGCCGTTCTTCTGCCCACTCTTCGGCGTGTATATCTCGCTGAATCTGCTCATCCCAGCCAAAAACTGCTTTGATTGGCTCAAATTCAGCCGCCTTTTTTAGCTCGAACAGAAATTCATAATCTGATGACTGAGCGGATCTTGTCGAATACTTCAAAATATCTCCAACAATAATCAATGAACTATAGCCAATAAATAAAAAACGACAGCGGCTTCATTTCCAAAAAGCTCGCTCACGACAAGCAAGTGAGAATTGGAAGGTGCCATGTTTCAGTGTTCATTTAGGGTTTAGTTGATAGCGTAGAACTTCGTGCTTATCTTGCTCTGAGTAAAAGGTATTTAAGAACTGCCCACCACACTTCTCAATTACTTTTTGCGAAGCAATATTGCCCCTCTCACACGTAATAATAGCGCTTTCGGACAATACGTGCCGTTGAACCCAAGACAACATATGACTTGCGATACCCCGCCCTCTCGCTTGTGGCAAAGTCTCGTAGCCGATATGTCCTATGACATCGTGAATGTACGGACTGGTGCCATGACGAACTCTTATCACTCCAAGAATACGCCCAGACTCGAAACAAAAATAAGTAGAAGCAGGCGTCCACCCTTCTGGCAAGCCCTCACCTTTTGAATAAGCAATTCGTTTTTCCAAATAGGCATCACTGCCATCAGAAATGCCCGTGTAAATATCTAACCCATCTTCAACACAGGCGTTCACATAGTGATGAAAGGCAGTTGAATGTGAAAGAGCAGCTTTAACCATGTCCATATAATGTTGATTCCTAGTTACTTTTCTTCCGGGGTTAGCTATCAAGCCTAAGCTAAGTGCATGGTGTATTCTTGGTGTCCGGTATGCTCATCAGATTGTTCGCTCACAATAGAAAAACCTTGGGACAAATAGAACTGAATCGTCGCTTGGTTTTCTTTATATACATTTAAAGACAAGTTCGGACATTCAAGCTTCGCGTGTTGGATTAGTTGCTTACCAATACCACTGCCTTGATGTTCTGTACTGACAAAGATCGCCGCTAGTATCTCTTCGTAAAGTGAATAGAAGCCACGAACCTTACCATTGACTTGGTACACATAGGTCTGTGATGCAGGAATATATAGGTCGCGCATATTACCAACTTGCGACTCCCAGAACTCAGGAGCCACAAAATCATGCGCCTTGATCGAGGCGGTTAACCAAATGTCTAAAACGGATTCAATATCGGCTGGGCGGTATTCTCTGATCATCTTAATTCTCTGAAATTATTGCGGTTTAATATGCGAATCAGTATGGCCGAGAAGCCACTTAAACTTATTGAAGATTTACGACAATTATTTGAAACAATGGTTATTGCTTCTTAACGTACTTCGCCGTAACGAGCATTTCACCGCCACCATCGAGCTTGCAATCTAACTGATGATCTTTGCCTTCATTGATTCGTCTGATTACGGCTTTAGTACCGATTTTCAATACAGAAGAACTGCCTTTAATTTTTAGATCTTTAATGAAGGTAACTTTATCGCCGCTTTCCAATACAACACCATTCACGTCCTTAACACGCGCGGCTTCTCTTTCTAAACGCTCTTCTTCTGGATTCCATTCATAGGCACACTCAGGGCAGATTAGGTTGTTTTGGTCTGGGTAGACATATTCAGATTGGCATTGCGGACAAGGAGGTAGAGACATACGTTAATACTTCATTTAAATAGAATTTGTTCCATTTTAATGGCTCTTGTCAGGCTTAGCGAGCATAAATCTAACAAGTTTTACAGAGAGCTAATTGTCTTTAAAAAAGAGCAGTACCTAAAACGAACAAACACAGCTACTAAGCTGTGTTTGTTTAAAAGCTTGAGAAGCGGAACGGATTAACGTTCGACTTTTGGTGAGTAAATCGAGTAAGCGGTGATTTGCCCTGCCACGATTGCAGAGAACATGAATAACGCCGACAAACCAATACTAGGAATAGGCAGAATCGACTGTTCAAACACCGATTGGCTGGCACTTACTAATACTCGGCTACCCGGAACCAAGATGATGATCCCTTGCACGATATAAATAGAGCCCGTGAGCTCCATCTTCTTGGCAATCCAAGTCCCGTACAAAGTAATAAGAACCGTCGTAACCCAAGTACCGACAACCCAACCACTATCAAAACCTAGATAGAACGGGCCCCACATACCGAGAACCGCTACTGGTAAACCAAGTAAGATGTCTTTAGGTCGCGCATTGAACATCACACCGATAGAAACTGAGATCAGCACCAAGCCAGATATGTGCATCCACATCGGTACCGCATTGGTATAGTCGATGGAGACCGCTTGTCCCCATATCGCTTCACCGATGTTGAGCCCCATGATAATCCCTACAAACAGCTTAATCAGGGTTAAGGCGCTCTGCCCTAGCAAGCTGGTACCAGAAACCAAGTCATTAAACGCCAAACATTCTAGTGCGTTGGCTATGGATAACCCGGGGACAAACAAGACGATCGAGGCGATACACAACGCCCACACTGGTATCGGCAACCCTGTGCTCGCCAAAAACGCTACAAAGATACCCGTTAACAATGCCGAGATGAATTCAACTGCGATAGCGCGACGTGAATGAAGGACTTGCTGACAGACCCAAACCATCAAACCCAATAACGCAGAAAATCCAACCGCTTCCAACGTACTGCCCACCAGCATCAAATACGCAGGCGGAATACCCATATTGGCAAGTGCCGTCACAAATTTGGAGTAACCGACAGGCTCTGGTACAGGCTCACTGCTCGGTTGGTTAATACGAATGATCGTATTGGCCAACAAACTCAGGTTAATTGACGCAGGCTTTAGACGCTTAAGAATAACGGCGTTGTTATCGTCTGGAAATTGATAGTTAATCGCAGTTGGCGTAGCTTGGATCATCACATCAACACCATGCTTTTTTGCATAGAATTGAGTGTATTTCTCTAGCTTGTAAGGAGCACAACCACTGCGGTGAAGAGTGTCACCAATTTCAACAATTTTGTTAATTCGGAACTGAGAAGGCATGGGTATTTTAGGGGAGACAAAATGTGCGGCAAATGTACCAAACGATAGACGGATTGACGAGACTTTTGCGTAAATTATCAACTCAACTCGTTACTTTTTTCTTCGAACGCTTAAAGGTGCGTATAACTCTACTCATTTGGGATTAGTTTCCTGAATACTTCGACTAGTTGGTAAGTTAAATTTATGCATCCATATTGTTATTAATGGACGCCAAAACACGATTAAAAATCAGTTTATGTTAACACTCCAAATTCCTTAATTTGTATGGGTTTTATGACAAGCCAACACCAACAAACTGGTTTATAAATCAAACCGAATTTGTCACAGAAATAGCGGGGGATTTTCCATTGTTTCTCGCCCTCCGTTTAACGAGAGTTTAGTCACATTTTATTCACTCTGAAAACGCCGAACATGATTGAAAAACTAGCGGTGTGGTGGTTATGCGAGCACTTAGAATAAAAATGAAAGAAAAAGGTTTCGTTTTCAGTTAGATGTGGCATTATCACTCTCGTTAAGACGATGTGCGTACATCGTATAATGGCTATTACCTCAGCCTTCCAAGCTGATGATGCGGGTTCGATTCCCGCTGTACGCTCCAGTCTTCTTGATGCCTCAGTCTTACTCATAAGACAGTGTGCGTGCATCGTATAATGGCTATTACCTCAGCCTTCCAAGCTGATGATGCGGGTTCGATTCCCGCTGCACGCTCCAACTTCTCCTTAAGCTCCATGACATGCTTTCTTCCAGCGATACCCTATTCAAAAACTTTCTCCGTTCGTTAATTCCATAGTCATTAAATCTATACTGATTAAACTTATTTTATTTAAGCTTAGACTGACGAATCAACGCTAAGTGACCAACCAAAACTATTAACTCCTTAAATCGCTTCGTATTTCTGACACCTTGCCCAATACACATTACAGATCAACTTTCAATGATTTTCAAAATTGTTCCAATTTAATAATCTTGGTCAATATCCGAAAAAACAGTTGTGTTAATGTGCGCGTATTAGCAACAACCAAAAATAATTAAAAATGTTTAAAAGCAATGAGTTAATAATAAACATCGAAGCAATTAATGTCGCGCTAGCAAAAGTTGAAAATGCCAATAAAATTCAGCTAGATACATTGAAAGGTTATGTGAACAGCGAGCCTGAACAGGCTGTACTGGCTTTTCGATCGCTGAATGAAGCAGAATCAATCGACGACAAGTTTAAAAAGATCATGGCAGAGCTACCGCACCTGAGCGGCGAAGCACACCACCTGCTTGAAACTTCTATCTTACTACAGTGATTCTAGCTACAGATAAGCCTCAGCCAATACAAGTTAGTTCATGCATTCCTGAACAGGTTGAGACTTATCTTTAACTAGTCACAATGTTTAACCAATGACTTAGCGGTCAAAAAAAGCTGTGCTGATAGGTTGAAATGAATTGGTGATGTAAGACCCTCGCATTACTCCCAGAAGTTCCACCACTTTTTGCTGTTTTCTTCACGCTGCTGTTGGCCTTTCTCTGACCCTTTTCCTTCTTCTTTACGCTCTTGTTCCGCTTTCTTGTCTTTCTGCTTTTCTAATCCCGACTTTTATTCGTCATTATCCATATCATCTTCAAGCTTTTCTTTCTTATCTTTGAGCTTCTCTTTACTCTCTTCGAGGGCTTCTTTCTCGTCTTCCAAATCGTCGAGTTCTTTATCTAGTTTCTGCTTATCTTTTTTGTTCTTACTTTTTTTCGCTTTCTTATTTTTCTCTTCGATCATTGAATCAAGCTGCTTCTCACGATCATCAATTTCGCCTCCAACTTTTTTAGCCTCAGCGAGCGTTTTCACTTCTTCTAAATCGGGCTTACCTTTACCAGCCCACTCAGGTTTAGCAGCAATGCTGTGGGTCGACCACGTTATTAAAGCACCCGTTACTGCAAGTACTAGAACTGTCTTATTCATCCTTAAACTCCTATTCCTATAGTCTTTTAAAGCTAATACCTAACTAGCACTAAAACAAGGTAGCCATACCTAGCACTCATCCCTTTGAACTAGATATGGCTTGTGTATCACCTTATAGCGTTAACGACTTCACCATACCCGCTTCAGCGTGACCAGGAATATTGCACGCGAACTCTACGTTATTATCACCATGGAAATGCCAAAGCATCTGTTTCGCTTTGCCCGGCTTAACTGTAACTGTGCTGCCCGAGTCATGAGCGTGATTACCCATGTTTTTCATCATTTCACGGTGCTCTAATTGCTCTGAATCAGAACCAATCGAGAATTCGTGATCAATCTTGCCTGTGTTCATCACAACAAACTGCACCACGTCGTTCGGCTCAATATCAACCTTGTTCTTAAATGTGATTTTCATATCGTCACTTAGCAGAATATGAACCACTTTATCCGGCTTTGCGCCTGTCGCAGGCATACCCACTTCAGACATGCCTTCCATATTCATCATCGAATGGTCCATCTTTCCATCCTTCATCATGCTGTGATCCATTTTTGAATGATCCATCTCTCCACTCTTCATCATCGAGTGATCCATATTCGAATGGTCCATTTCAGCAAAAGCCGTTGCAGTAGTTAACATCAGTGCAATCGCAATAAATGTCTTTTTCATGATCGTTCCTTAGATTAATTCAGTTATTTATTTGTTAGTTTCACATATTCATGTGGTGCGCCCTTACCTACTCCTGTCTCGCAAGTAAGGGCTTTATAGTCAGTGCGTTATTTACTTGTCTCGTTTTGGCTCTGAGTGATCTCACGCTGTTTCCAGAGCTTAAAGATTGCAGGCAACACTAGTAGGGTGAGCAACAGCGCAGAAGCCATACCGCCTATCATTGGTGCTGCGATTCGTTGCATCACTTCTGAGCCCGTTCCCTCGCCATACATAATTGGAATGAGGCCAATGATCACGGTAAGTACTGTCATCATCACAGGGCGAACACGCAGTCCTGCTCCCTCACGAATCGCATCCGTTAAGTCTTCACTCTGAAGTGCTTGCTGGTTCTGATCCGCATCCAATTTCTTGTAGTGCCATGCTTGGTTTAGGTAGACCAACATGATCACACCTATCTCAACAGCTACCCCGGCAAGGGCGATAAAGCCCACCCCCACGGCTATGGAGAAGTTGTAATTGAGGATATGCATCAGCCATAGGCCACCAACCATTGCGAGTGGCAATGTCAGCATAATCATCATAACCTCACCGACACGGCGGAAACTGAGGTAGAGCAACAACATGATGATGGCGATGGTAATTGGCACAACGACACTTAAACGTTCTTTGGCGCGCTCCATGTATTCGTATTGACCAGACCATGCCAATGAATATCCAGCAGGCAAGACGATTTGATCTGTAACGACTTTTTGCGCCTCTGCCACATAAGAACCAAGGTCGCGACCTTCGATGTCAACGAACACCCAGCCATTAGGACGCGCGTTCTCCGTCTTAATCATTGGTGGCCCATCTTCATAGCGAATATCCGCGACATCAGACAAAGCAATTCGCGCTCCATTTGGTGTCACTAACGGCAGGTTCTGCAGCTTAACGACAGAATCACGATAGCTTTGTGGGTAACGGACATTGATTGGGTAACGCTCTAGCCCCTCAACGGTTTCGCCCACGTTCATGCCACCAACCGCAGTCGAAATAACCTGTTGCACTTCTTTAATGCTCAAGCCATATCGCGCAGCAGAACGACGTTTGATGTCTATCGTGACATAGCGACCACCAGCCACACGTTCGGCATACACAGAAGCCGTACCGCTAACACCATTTAAGATAGGTTCGAGCTGAGAGCCAATGTCCTCTATAACACTCAGATCTGGCCCTGCTATTTTGATTCCGATTGGCGTTTTAATACCGGTCGCTAACATGTCGATCCGAGTCTTGATTGGCATAACCCATGCGTTAGTCAAACCGGGGAATTGAATCAGATCATCAAACTCTTTTCGTAGCGACTCAGTAGTGACGCCGTCACGCCATTCATCTCTTGGTTTAAGCTGAATAACCGTTTCAATCATAGTCAGTGGCGCAGGATCGGTTGCTGTCTCTGCTCGGCCAATTTTGCCCCACGTGGTTTCGACTTCTGGAATGGTTTTGATGAGTTTGTTGGTTTGTTGCAACAACTCACGCGCTTTACCAATTGAAATACCCGGATACGTGGTTGGCATGTACATCAAATCTCCTTCGTCCAAAGGAGGGATGAACTCGCTGCCAAGTTTACTGGTTGGGTAATAAGCAGACGCCATTAAGCCAAGTGCGATAACAATCATCACCTTTGGATACTTTAGGCTGAGGTTCAGAAGCGGTTTATACATCGCCACTAGGCTGCGGTTTACTGGGTTTTTGTGTTCAGGTAGCACGTTGCCACGAATGAAGTAACCCATTAGCACAGGCACAAGCGTGATAGCCAAACCGGCTGCAGCGGCCATTGCATACGTCTTGGTAAACGCAAGTGGCGAGAACATCTTGCCCTCTTGCCCTTCTAGCGCGAACACAGGCACAAAGCTCAAGGTAATGATAATCAGAGAGAAGAACAGCGGTGCGCCAACTTCTTCTGCTGCCTTACCAATCACCTGCCAACGGTTTTTGTCAGTAAGTGGAGTCCGTTCAATGTGTTTATGAACGTTCTCGATCATCACTATGGCACCATCCACCATGGCGCCAATCGCAATCGCGATCCCGCCAAGAGACATAATGTTGGCGTTAATACCCTGCCAATGCATAACGATGAATGCGCCTAAGATACCGACAGGTAAGCTTAATGCGATAACCAACGACGAGCGGATATGGAACAAGAACAGCGCACACACCACGGCGACCACGATGAACTCTTCAGCCAGCTTCTTCCAGAGGTTTTCAACGGCTGAATCAATCAAAGTAGAGCGGTCATAAGTCGCGACAATCTCGACACCATCAGGTAAGCCAGCTTGCAGTTCAGCGAGCTTGGATTTCACTGAGTCGATCACTTCACTGGCATTTTCACCAAAGCGCATCACGATAACGCCGCCAACCGCCTCGCCCTCACCGTTGAGCTCAGAGATACCACGACGCATTTGCGGTCCAAGGTTGATGTCAGCAATGTCACCTAATAGCAACGGAGTACCTTTGTCGGTCACTTTTAGCGGCAGAGATTGAATGTCTTCGATGCTTGTCAGGTAACCGGTGGTACGAACCATATGTTCGGCTTCCGCAATCTCAACAACAGACGCTCCTGTTTCTTGATTACCATCTTGGATTGCCTTGTTGACTTGCTGAAGCGTTAGGTC
>Ga0310124_10001321_pt1 | contig 17277 bp, 11 predicted proteins | sample CB11b_AW_Bot5_MG_FD_203507 | JGI IMG/M metagenome (GOLD analysis project Ga0310124, IMG submission 203507) | Marine microbial communities from Western Arctic Ocean, Canada - CB11b_AW_Bot5 | ecosystem: Environmental > Aquatic > Marine > Oceanic | place: Canada: Western Arctic Ocean | collected... | reverse complement strand
CGCCGAGATTCAACCCGACGACAAACTGGGCGAGATCATTGCACAGGCGACACGCCGCCAGGGCACGCCGGTCGAGCCTGGAGATATCCTGGTGGTCACCCAGAAGGTGGTGTCCAAATCCGAGGGTCAGGTCGTTGACCTCCGCTACGTAGAGCCCTCAGCCTCCGCGGTCAAGCTCGCCGGAGAGACCGGGAAAGACCCCCGCCTCGTGGAGCTGATTCTCAGCGAGAGCCGCTCGATTGTCAGAGTCGACGCGGCCCGTGGCATCATCATCACCGAGACGACGCACGGCTTCGTCTGCGCCAACTCTGGAATCGACGCGTCCAACGTCCCCGGAGACGAGTTGGTGTGTCTGCTGCCCGAGCATCCCGACGAGTCGGCGGACCTGATCCGCGAGCAGGTGCGCGCGGCGTCCGGGGTCTCCGTCGCCGTCATAATCTCCGACACCTTCGGCAGGGCATGGCGAGACGGCCACGTCAATTTCGCGATCGGAGTTTCCGGGATGGACCCGATGAAGGACTACCGGGGATTGCCGGACGCCTACGGCACCATCCTGAACGTGACCACCATCGCGGTGGCCGACGAGCTAGCCGCAGCCGCCGAGCTCGCAACGGGCAAGTCGATCCACGTGCCCGTGGCTCTGGTCAAGGGATACGAGTACTCGACAGGGTCAGAGGGTGTGCAGTCACTGCTGCGGGAGCGGTCGAAGGACCTGTTCCGATAGGACCTTGAAGCTAATGCCACGCCTGCGGTGGCGTCGCTCGCGATCGCTCCCCGGGCCTCGTGGCGTGGCCCAGGCCGCCCATCAGGGCTACTCGTCTGGCGTGGAGTCGTCGCGAGACTTGGCCGGGTCGATCCCGGCGGGAAGACGGGACCCGCCCAATAGCTGCTCAGGCGAAACGTCGTACCGCCATGAGCTGCCTTCGATGTAGTTCTGGAAATCCCTCGCCTCGCCGCACTGCCGGCAAGTCCCTTTGCTTGTTGGGCCCGCCGGCTTCTCGATGACCCAATGATGCAGGCACGCCGGTCGCTCTTCGAGCTCTTGCCCGATAATTTCTTCGTTCTTTGTCGATGCCGAATCCACCTTAGTTACACCTCATTTGCTATTCGTGAACATCCGTTCCCATTCACCGGACGGCGCAGTCTAGCAGTTGGTCTCCGCGCTTGTCAAGGGATGCACGCACCTATTCGCGCACAAAGAGTCTGATTTCGTTTTCTGTTGACACTACTTGTTGGCAAGGATATACTCAGGTTAGACGAACGAATCGGACAAGGAATATGGAAGGCACTAGACTACGTATTCTGCAACTATTGCAGAAACACAGTAACGAAAACGTAGAAGGGCTTGCCCGAGAGATCGCCCTGGCCCCCGCTACGATTCGCAGGCACCTCGACATCCTCCAGCGCGACCGGCTAGTGGCTTTTGTAGAGGTGCGGAAGAAGACCGGGCGACCGGAGTATTCGTACTATCTCACGGAAGAGGGTCACGAGTCCCTACCCAAAGACTACGATGGACTGCTGAACCAGGTCATCCAGGAGCTGGCAGGGCTGACCGCAAAGGACACGGTCCGGCGAGATGGCCGCCAGATCCTTGAGTTGCTATTCGAGCGCTTGGCGGGCAAGCTCGGGAACGAGTATGAGGAACGACTCCAGGGGAGAGACCTCAGGGACAGGCTCAGTACCCTGATGGGGTTGCTGACGGAGCGCGATTTCTCCCCCGAGGCCCAGGTGACGGATGGGACTCTAGAACTGACCCTCTTGAACTGTCCTTTCCGCTCGGTAGCTCTCGGCAACGATGCCGTTTGCGCACTCGATGCGCACCTGATCTCTTCGATTTTGCACCGGGATGTGGCGAGAGACGTCTGGATACACAAGGGCGATGCGGCGTGTGTGTACTCGGCTCCTGTCGATGATCGCGACGCCGAGGCGCTGGCTCGACTCTAGTCGGGCTCCCCAGCCCCCTACCTGCGGTCTACCCAGGCCGAGAGAGCGAGCCTCGTAGCGCGTTCAGGTTTGGCTCCGGCACCATTGGAGGGATAGTGCATCCTGGGGCCAGCATCCAGCCCGAGCGCCCCATGAGGTCCGCGGTCCATGCGGCTTCGGCGGCGACCTCGTCCGGGGCACCGTCGAGCAAGACGGTGCGATGCGGCAGCCCCCCGATTACAGTCTTGCCGGTTAGCTTGGCGCCCTCGGTGAGCCACACGTTGGTATCGTCCTGGGCGTCCCAGTTGAAGGCCTCGACCGGGTAGTCGGCCAGCAATGGCAGCATGTTGTTGCTGGCGCAAACGTGCAAGACGTTGAGCTCGGCCGAAGCGACCGCATCAAGGACCTTCAGGTCGTAAGGCCGCCCAAACTCCGAGTACTCATCCTCGGTCAGCCGGTCGTACGTCCCCCACCGGGTCGTGGCGAAGAAAATTCCACTGGCTCCCACCTCCAGGCACTCGACGGCGTACCGTGAGAACACATCCGTGATGACCTCCAGCGCTCCGTGCACCTCGGCGGGATGCGCGCCCATATGTTCGATCATTGCCTCTTCCGAACCCGCCAGAGACGCCGCGATCGAGAGCGGGTTGAAAACGGTCATCAGAAACGGCACCTGGCCATCCAGCCCCTTGGCGATGAGGTCCAGCGCCTCCAGGTGTTCGCCCAGCACGCCGCTATGGATGTCGAGATGCTCGATTGAAGCCCAATCCGCGGCGCGCTTGATGGGCCACTCTACCGTCTCGTGGGGGATATCGTCGGAGTCGCTGAATCGCAGGCCGAGCCCCCAGTCCTCCATGTGATAGCTCGCCCTCGGATTCACCTTCATGAAGTCCCAATCGTAGGCGCGTTGGAACGCGAGCATCGAGTCGGCCAGGCCTTGCGCGGACCTCTCCTGGCTGTGGAAGTGTCGCCAAACGCTGATGGGCACCCGGTCTAAATCGGCACCTTCAAGCGCCGCCCTCACCCGTTCCCAATGCGTCATCTGATCGGACATTCTCAGCTCCTGCGGCGGCGCGATTCTCTGACAAAGACCAGTGCCCCGGAAGACCCCCTGGCGGAGAAGCTATGCATTCTCGATCACCACCCGAACCCCGGAGCTGACACCCTTGAGGACGGTTGCGTCGCCGTCCATCTTCCCGATGACGTTCACGGGGCTGGCGGGCCTGATCTCGTCGCCGCGGCTGGGGGGTGTCGGTCCGTAGAACAGGCACAGGGCTTGCCCTGGGGGCCAGTACCCGATGTCTCCCAGGTCGACGACCTCCTGGGCGTCTTCCTCCTCCGCCTCGATCGACGTGCGGAAGTAGATCTCGTCTCCCCAGGTGTTGCCGGAGGCGTCTATCGGCAGCTCGGCCCAGAGTTTGTCCGCCGTCGCGGTGGTGTTCAGCACGCCGGTTAGCTCCAGGTCGCCCACCTTCAGCTTGACTCGTCTTGTTTCCATGTCGATCACCCTAATCCCGCGTATCTGCTTGCGTTATCGGCTATTGCCCGGCGCCTGAGCTGCGCCGGGCTTTCCATTCCTCGCGCAGGACCCCCATGTACACCAGGTCCTCGTACCGGCCCTGGCTCCAAACGTGGGCCCGCAACCGGCCCTCTTCCACGAATCCACTCGCCCTGTAGGCGCGGATGGCCCGTTCGTTGCTGCCGTTTACCGACAAGAAGACGCGGCGTAGATTGCGCAACCGAAATGCGTAATCCAGGAGGACCGAAATGGCGTCACGACCATAGCCGCGCCCCCAGTAGGACTTGTCACCGATAGTTATTCCCAGCTCGCAGGTACGGGCCGTGTCATCGAACCTGAACAGGGCACAGTGTCCGATGAGCTTGTCATCGGCGTCGATGGAGAATCGCGCGCCATCTCGTCCGCCCTTGCCGGCTTCCGCGTCGAACTCTGCCTGGAGACGGGCGAGCGACTGCGGAATGGGCGGATCGCCTCCGGACGCCAGCTCAACTTCCAGGTCGTTGTTGAACTCCCATATCCGTTCCAGATCTTCCCGAGACATGGGCCGCAGCCGGACTTTCTCACCTTGCAGCATCGGACAACACCTGTACCGCGCGATTAGTGAGCTCCCCACGACGATGCCTGGGGCTCTCCCAGAATCTCGTAACAATATTGGGCGGCGAGGTAACATTATCCTCCAGGACGCGCTCTTGACACAACCGACAGTTGTCGGCCTACTATGAACCGGAGGCACCGCTGTGGCAAAGTCGGGCTACATTCTGTCCATCGACCAGGGAACGACCGGTACCACCGCCGTACTGGTGGATGGCTCCGGCCGGATGCTGTGGAGTGCAAGCCGCGAGATCGCCCAGATATTTCCTCGCCCCGGCTGGGTCGAGCACGACCCGATCGAGCTCTTCGAGTCGTGCATGGCCGTGGTCGACGAGCTGCTAGAGGAGACGGAGATCAGTCCGCGGCAGATCGAGGCCATCGGGATAACGAACCAGCGAGAGACCACGGTCGTCTGGGAGCGCGACAGCGGCAGACCCGTCGCCAACGCCGTGGTGTGGCAGTGCCGGCGTACTGCGGCGCTGTGCGACGCGCTGAAAGCTCAAGGTCTCGAGGCAGATTTCAGAGACCGGACAGGCCTGCCGATCGACGCCTACTTCTCCGGCACCAAGGTGCGCTGGATACTGGACAACATACCGGATGGGCAGCGGGGGGCAGAGGCCGGGGAGCTCGCCTTCGGCACTGTCGATAGCTGGCTCCTGTGGAACCTCACCAACGGCCTCACTCACGCGACCGACGTCACCAACGCGTCGCGCACCATGCTGTTCAACACCGGCACGCTGAGGTGGGATAGCAACCTCCTCGACCACCTGGACATCCCCACCGCAATGCTTGCCAGCGTGGGACAGTCCAGCGAGGTCGTCGCGTACACAGGCGGCAACTTGTTCGGAGGCCAGAGCATCCCGATAGCCGGGGTTGCCGGCGACCAGCATGCCGCGCTATTCGGGCAGGCGTGCTATCGGCCCGGCATGGCCAAGAACACCTACGGCACCGGCTCCTTCGTGCTTATGAACACCGGGCCGGAACGCGTCGAGTCCAGCCGAGGCCTGATCACCACGCCCGCCTGGGGGATCGGGGACACGGTCACCTATGCGCTGGAGGGCAGCATATTCTCGACCGGGGCCACGGTGCAGTGGCTCAGAGACGGCCTTGGCATCATCGAAAAGGCGTCCGACACCGATGCCCTGGCAGCCTCCCTCGCAGACAACGGCGGCGTGTACCTGGTGCCCGCCTTCACCGGGCTCGGTGCGCCTCACTGGGACATGTACGCCCGGGGCACGATCGTCGGAATCACCAGGGGGACGACTCGGGCGCATTTCGCGAGGGCCGCGCTGGAGGCGACGGCGTACCAGACTCGAGACGTCATCGAGGCAATGGTGGCCGACGCGGGCGTCGACGTGCCGGTCCTCAGGGTGGACGGCGGAGGCACCGCCAACGACTTCCTTATGCAGTTCCAGTCGGACATCCTCGGAATACCGATTGAGCGCTCCGCCGTCGCCGAGACGACCGCCCTGGGTGCGGCGTACCTGGCGGGCCTGGCAGTGGGAATGTGGGAGAGTCTAGACGAGATCGAGGAGCTCCGAGGGGACGAGGCCGCGGACAGGACATTCGAGCCCCGCATGAGCGAAGACGAGCGCGACTCTCTCTACGCTGAGTGGGGAGGCGCTTTAGATCGCGCGTCAGCTGGAGCCGCCGATTCGTGACCGCATGGCAAACTTGACGCAACGGCGAATGGGGCAAATGGAGGAACATCCATGACGTCTATCAAGTCGGTACTTGGCGAGCTGGACACATCGAAGATGGGGCCCACACTAACCCACGAGCACGTATGGCAGAGCGCGGCAGGGATCAACGCTACCTACCCTGAGTTCTTCGACCGGGAGGGCACGGTCGACCGGGCGGTCGAGACGCTGAAGGAGGCATACGAGGGCGGCGTCAGGACGCTCGTAGATGTCACTACGTTGGACCTGGGACGGGACATCCTGCTGCTCAAGGATGTCTCTCAGCGCTCCGGGGTCAACGTCATCGCGGCAACGGGGTTCTGGCTCGACATTCCCCGCATCTTCTGGGACGCCGACCCCGACGAGATCGCGCAGCTCTTCGTCAGAGAGATCGAGGAGGGCATCGAGGGGACCGGCATCAGGGCGGGCATCATAAAAGTGGCGAGCAACGACAAGGTAGAGGACGGGCTCACCGCGCCCGCGGAGATCGTCTTGAGGGCCGCCGCCAGAGCCAGCAAGCAGACCGGCGTTCCGATCACAACGCACACGTCTGGGCCCGATAGGACGGGCGACCTGCAGGTCGAGGTCTTCAAGTCGGAGGGCGTGGACCTGAGCAGAGTCAACATCGGCCACAGCAACCAGACGACCAACCTCGATTACCTGTTGGGCCTCCTCAAGGAGGGCGTGTGGCTCGGACTCGACGTCTACCCCGGCGGCCCTCCGCCCGAGAGCCTCGACTGGGAGCAGAGGACCGAGCTCGCCGGCCAGTTGATCGAAACGGGCTACGGCCATCGGATAATGCTCTCGCATGACTGGTGCGTCATCAAGCCCTGGGGCAGCCGAGCAGCCCAAGAGGAGAAGCAGCTGAGCAACCCGGACGGGTACCTGTTCGTGACCCGACGAGTGTTACCCCGTCTGAGGGAGATGGGCTTCTCCCAAGGGCAGCTGGACGACATTTTGACCGAGAATCCAAAGCGGTTCTTCGAAGGGACGTAATTCGCCGGGACTCAGCGGTTTACCGCCCTACGTGCAGGCCGCCGACGCCCGTTACACTCCCGGGGTCCAGGTCCCTTCCGGCCAGGGCCGGGTGATCGGGCCCATACCGGTGGGCTTTGAAGATCGCGTTGGACAACCCCTCTTCTGCGCTACCGGTGGTGAACGGACTGACGTACTCCCACACTATGTCCCCGTTACGGGTCACCTCGAAGATACGGCCGGACTGCCCTTCGTCTATCAGCGTGTTGCCGTTGGGGAGACGTTCAGCGCTGCTGATGTTGTGGCTGTAGAACGAGACCTGCGGGTCGCCTTTGTGCTCCCACGCGATCTCGTCGCTCGTTGGGTCGACCTCGACGACCCGAGAGTAGCTTGGACCTCGACGGTGCGAGCCATTGTCGAATATCATCACGTGGCCGTTCTCCAGGTAGGTGGCGTCGTGCTGATGCGAAAGCTCGCCCCTGCCCCACTTCCATCGGAACTCGCCCGTCGCCTTGTCTGCGATGGCGACAACGCTGGTCTGCCTGAAACTCAGCAAGAGGTCGCCATCCCGGGTCGCCGCCAGCGAGTTGGCGTGGGTCCACTCCTTGCGGCCCTCAAGAGGGCATATGACGTCGTCGTCGACTGACAGGTGCTCCCACGACCTCCACTCGTAGACCGTCGAGCCGTCCGGAGCGACCTCGCGGACCAGGTCCCCGAACATGCGCTGCGGGTCGTCGTCCGCCACGGACCCTCCGCGGACCCTGGCAGTGAGGTCGACCGGAATGCGCTCCCACAGCAACACCAGCGTGTTCCCATTCGGCAACCTCTGGAAGTCGTGGTGAAGAGCCGAATCCCGATAATGCCAGACGATGTTCCCGTCCCAGTCGAGCTCCAGGATGGCGGCGCTCGCCCCACCCATCGGCTCGTCGCCGTCGAGGTCGAGCGGAGGCCGCGTGCGAACAAGGAGGTTGCCATTGGTCAGGAGGTGACCGTACCGAATGCCCTCGTCGCACCGCCAACGATGGCAGACGCGGCCATCCATGTCTATCAGGGTCGCGAGGGTGTCCCCTTCCGGGGTCGCTCGGCGGCTGCCGGCGGCCGTAAACAGCGTGTAGCCCCGATAGCTGTCGAGGGGTGAGTGGTGGATCAGACCGACGGGGTGGTGCTTGGACCAGCCCATGCTTGACCTCCCGCGAGTAAGCTAGTGCACTGTCCTGTAAATAGCTTTACATCGGCGCAAGTGTGCGACATCCTCTCTCCACGATGGTCTTTCCGGCGAAAGCCGGAATCCAGAGAAACGTCGCCTGGATCCCGGCTTTCGCCGGGATGACGGACCGGATACCAAGCCATTTGCGACACACTCGACTAGCTTCACGCCGTTGGGGGCGCTGCCGACGCATGCGCCCCCAACGGCAGCGCCCCAAAGGTACGCTCGGCCCGGCATCGGTGTCAATCCTGCCGGGCGACGGGTCGCGTGGTACCATTGGCCCACTCGCCGATGAGACCAGGGCTGCAGTGCGATTGAGAGGTCAACACACAGGATGAATCAGAACGATCGGACGCCGATACTGGTCCTCTGGGACAGTGACACGCAACACCGCCTGTCCGGGTACCTCACCGAAATCCTGCACGTCGAGGGCTACAACTGGTTCGCGGTCCACGACCTGGCCCACGAGCCCGTTACGCTGGCGCTCCTGACCGCATACACGACAGTCATCTTAACCCACGTCGAACCCCCCGAGGAGACCCAGCGCCAGCTTCTGGACTGGGTTCAGCAAGGGGGTGACCTGATAGCTCTGCGCCCACCCGAGAGTCTGGCGGAGGCGCTGGGGCTGACCCCAGCTGGGCGGGACCTGGTGGATCGCTACATCGCGTTCAACAGCCTGTGCGCCATCAACTCAGGGGTCGACCTGCCACCGCTGCAGTTCCACGGGAAGGCGGATCTGTACACCTGGTCCCGCGAGCCGTCGAACGTCCTCGCACACTTCGCCGCCTTCCCGGACTACATCACGGCCCACCCGGCGATAACGGTCGGTACCTCGGGACAGGGCCGTTGGGCCGTCTTCGCCTACGACCTTGCGGAGAGCACCGTCCTGTTCCATCAGGGTCGGCGCGAGCAGTCCAGCACCGGTACTCTGCCCGACGCGGACGGCGACCGGATGTACAAGCCCAACGACCTGTTCGTGAGCTATCTGGACCCGGAGCTCTGCTACCTGCCACAGGCCGACCTCCACCAGGACGCACTGGTGCGAATACTAGAGTGGATGGCGTCGCTGCGCCAACCGCTGCCTCGCGTGTGGCACTTCCCTCACGGCGCCAGAGCGGTCGCCTTCATCAACGGCGACGGCGACAATATGTCGTCCCAGGACCTCGCCAATACCGTGGCCACCGCGGAGCGCTTTGGCGTGCCCTACACCGCCTACCTCATGATGCAGGACCACCCCAAGGTGGCGCCGGAGTGGGAGCAGGCCCTGCGGGACCGCGGACACGACTTCGGCCAGCACGCCTTTGCCGGCCTTCTGCCGACGCCCGTTGAGATGCGAGCCCGGCTAAAGGAGGAGATGGAGGCGTTCCGATCTCGCTACGGACACGAGCCAATCACCTACCGGGGACACTCGCTGGTCTGGGTCGGATGGACGGACATGGCCAAATACCTGCGCGAGAACGGCGTCCGCCTGGACACGAATTTCGCGGCGGGCCGGTTCCACGGTCGCGGCTCCTACGTGAACAGCTCCGGCCTGCCCGTGAAGTTCATGGACGAGGACGGCGTTCTTCTCGACATCTACGAGCAGGCGACCATATCCACCGACGACGGCCTGACGACCGACAAGCGGTTCGCTAGGCCGCTTACGATCGACGAGTGCATCGCCTTCTCCCGGCGGCAGGCGGACGAGGCCATGGACACATACCACACGGTCTACCACCCCTACTTCCACCCGGCGCGCACGAGGCCCGGTCCGATGTCGACCCAGCAGTGGCTGGAGGAGATTTTGCGACACTGCACCGGTCGCGGCTTTCACTTCGTCAACGGCGTGGACTGGCTCAACTTCAACGACGGCAGGCGATCGCTGCGACTCGTCGAGTACGACTGGGACGGCGACGCCGGGACGCTGGACCTGGCCCTAGAAACCGAGATCGCCGCCGAGGGCGCCACACTTGCGCTGCCCTACCTGTTCGAAGGTAAGACCCTTGCCCGTGCCACGGTCGACGGTGAGCCCGTGCCCGCAACGCCTCAGACGCTCGAAGGCCGCCGACAGGTCCTTCTTCCGGCGGACTACTCCGCCGCAGAGCCGAGGCGATGGCGCATCCAGTGGGATGCCGGGGCGTGCCCGACGTAACAAACCTGTATGCGTGCCGGTCTTCCAAAAGCGGACGTTAATGATCGTCCGACGTCCCTGGATTCTTCCTCCGCTCGAGAATGACCGCAAGCTTCGCTAGAGAAGGGCGCCTCCGTCGGTTGAGTGTCATTCTGAGTGCAGCGAAGAATCTAGGGCGCTTCGATGCAATCATACGAGCCTCTCGAGAGATCGACCCGTCGAGGTTGTTTCATGCGATCGGCCCACGCCCTAGCGTCGCAATCACACCTCGCCCTGCTCTTCCTTGGCGATGGTGGACTAGGTGTCGCTGGCGGCTTTGTGGTTACGAGTCGCTGGCTCACGTCCGACGTTCTTAGATTCTTCGCTGCGCTCCAGAATGACAGAGGGACTCGCTCCAGGCATGACTGTATGCTCCACTGCGGGATCAGGCAGGAGGGTGCTTCTGTCGGGTGAGCGTCGCTCAGCTCGCCTGCGGCATCTGGCCGGACGTCCGGGATGCGCTCGGCCGGAAGTCGGGTACCCGCATCGGCTTCGACCCGTTGGCGATCGATTCCGCGGCCAGGATAGCGGGCGCGGCGGTTTCGATGGCCTGGTAGACATCGAACTCCAGCGGCTTGGTGCCGAGCACTGCGTCGCGAAACGCGGTGTGCACGTAGAAGTCTGTGTCCGAGTGGCCGCTTCCGTGGGCCCCCTCGGGTGCGTCCGTGCGCTGGCTGCGCCAGTCGACCTCGGCCATGTCGTGCATCCCTCCATCGGCGAGCCAGAGCTTGGGGAGGTCGCGGCTCGTCCGGGCCGACTCCACGCTGCCGCGGGTACCGATGATCTGAAACCAGTGGTGGTCCCTATCCGGCGGCGTCGGCTGGGTGAAGCCGCACATCAGGCGCAGGAGGGTATCCTTCTCGGTCTTCATCAAGGCGGCCTGAACGTCGCGGCGTTCGATCTCCGGATGCGAGTAGCCGGGCGAGCCTGTGCTCATCGCGACCACCTCGACGACCCGGTCGTCGAGTATCTTGAGCAGGGGACTGAGCTCGTGGGGAAGGTAGTAGATGGGGTCTGAGTTTCTGGTAGTCGCCGTGGCCTTCGGGTGCGACGGCAGCTCATCGGCCAACACGAACTCGCCGGATTCCTGATCCTGATAGTACACACTCGGCACCTTGTACCCGAAGTACTGCCCCTCGCAGTAGGTGACCCGGCCGAGCCGGCCCTCCTGCACGAGGTCTCGCCACGCCTCGACGATGCCCCCGTAGCGCACCTGCTCGGCCAGCAGGTATACCAGCCCCGAACGCTCCACCGCGGACACGATTCGCCAGCAGTCCTCCATCCTGTAAGCCAGCGGCACCTCCGAGTTCACGTGCTTGCCGGCATCCAGGGCCTGGGCCGCCAGGGCCCCCTGATCGAAGGAGCGCACGCACAGGGCGACCGCATCGACGCTCCGGTCGTCGAGCAACTCATCGTAGCTCGCATACAGGTTCACTCCGGAACCGTCCTCGAGCTCGGCCAGCGCCGGCTCGTGGAGGGCGACTATCGGGTCGAATAGCGCCGTTACGCGATAGCCCTCGATGCGTTGGAGCAGCCGCAGCCAGTGAAGCCCCCTATGGCCCAGCCCGGCCAGACCTACTCTAATCTCATCCATTTCCCCTCCTGCCAGTTGTGCGAAATGCGAAAGACCCCGGTGGCGCATTCGGGGTTCGTACGATGTAATCTAACAGGTTCGTCTGGCTTCTGGTAGCAGTGGTGTCGACAGCCGACGGTCGCGCGATTCAGCACCGCGGATTCATGCTTCGCTGTCTGAGTCCGCGGTGTTGACCGCTGCATCCAGCGTGTCTATAATCGTGCGGAAGCAACTGATACCAGCTCGTTAATTCGTCACGGGCCGGCCAGCGCAGAGAATCAGCCAGGGAGGAAGATATCAATGAACGTTCTTGAAGCCATAGCCCGAATTCTTAAGACAGAAGGCACCGAACTTATCACCTGCTTCCCATCCAACAATCTGATCGAGTCCGTCGCCCAGGAGGGCATCCGGACCATCATGTTCCGGCAAGAGCGCGGGGCTATCATGGCCGCCGACGGGTACAGCCGCATGAACCACCGCAAGAGCTTTGGGACCATCATCACACAGGGCGGGCCCGGCGCCGAAAACTCGATGGGAGGCATCGCGCAGTCGTTCAGCGATAACGTCCCGGTCCTGCTGCTCCAGGGGGGCCCAGCCCTCGCACAGCGCCAGGTCAGCCCGAACTTCTCCCCGGTCAAGACATTCGAGTCGGTATCGACATACGGCGAGGTGATTCTTGGTGCCGGCCAGGTCTCCAACGTCATGCGGAGAGCGTTTCACGCGCTCCGTAATGGGCGGCCCGGCCCCGTGCTCGTCGAGATACCCGCCGACGTCGGCACGCAGGAGGTGCCGGAGGGTGGTTTGAACTACCAGCCTCCCAAGAGGGCGCTGCAGTCACCCTCGATAGGCGACATCAAGGACGCAGTCAAGCTTCTGCTCAACGCAAAGAAGCCGCTGATCGTCTCGGGCATGGGAGTGCTGTTCGCCGAGGCCACTGAGGAGCTCCAGGAGCTTGCCGAGCTCACCGAGATTCCCGTCTACTGCACGATGCCCGGCAAGTCGTCCTTCGACGAACGCCATCCGCTGGCCCTGGGCGCCGGTAGCAGTGCCACCTCACTCGCCGCTCATCAGTGGATTCAGGGCTCGGACGTGGTCTTTGCCGTCGGGTCTAGCATGACAAGGACCGGCTACGGCCAGACCATTCCCTCGGACAAGGTGTTCATTCACAACACGGAGAGCATTGAGGACATCAACAAAGACTACGGAGTCGACGTCGGACTGCCCGGCGACGCCAAGCTAACGTTGCAGGCCATGATCGACGAGGTCAAGGCGCAGATCGGGGAGAAGGGCCGCAAGAGCCAGAACGGGGTCGCCGCCGAGATCGCCAGCGTCCAGAGCTCCTGGATGGCAGATTGGACATCTATCCTCAGCTCCGAGGACGTCCCGATCAACACGTACCGGGTCATCGGCGAGATGGAGCGTACCCTCGACCGAGAGAACAGCATCGTCACACACGACGCCGGCGCCCCTCGCGATTCGATCATGCCCTTCTACACGGCCACGATCCCCCACAGCTACGTGGGCTGGGGGAAGACGACACACCTGGGCTTCGGGATACCCCTCATGATCGGCGCCAAGCTGGCGAAGCCAGACAAGTTCTGCATTAATCTCATGGGAGACGGCGCGTTCGGGATGGCCGGGCTGGACATCGAGACTGCAGTCCGCGCGGGTGCGCCGATCACGACGATCGTCCTGAACAACGGGGGCATGTCCACCTATCCCGGCGGATACCCGACGGCGCGAGAGCTGTTCGGCGCCACGGAGATGACCAACGACTACGCGAAGATCGCCGAGGGCATGGGCGCAGTAGGGATAACCGTCACAAGTCCTTCCGAAATGGCTCCCGCGCTGAAGAGCGCGATGCAGCTAAACGGCGAGGGCAAGACCGTTCTCCTGGACGTGCACTCGAACATGGAGTCTCGCAAGTCGAAGCACTAGGCCGAAGATTCGGCAAACATTCCGAGAGAGGCGCGCCTCGAAGCTCTTGATCGACAACGAGCCCAGAGGCGGCCTCCCTCCGGAAACTTTCGGGCCACTGGCCCTAGCGGCCAACGGTGGCTCGCCGGCGGAACACCGGCCAGCGACGAGGTAGCGTCCTCCGCTGGGCCTCAGCCTCGACCTCCGCGCTATCCTGGACTTGAAGGACGCTGGCGATGCCTTTACGCACGTTCGAGCAGCACGTCGATACCCTTGGACTCGGTGTCGCAGAAGTGGGCTCTCGGCCTCTCCTTGTGTACTCGGCAGACGACCTCTCCCAGACCCGAAACAGGATGCAAGCTCACTCTGAGCTTGTGTCCAGCGCCACCCAGACCGCCGACGAGACCCTCTCCGACCCGGACCTGTACGAGCTGACGACGGAGCCGTACTACTACATCGGCCGCCTCGGCCACCTGGTAGAGGCGTACATGGTCCAGCCGCAGAAGCGCTACGCGGATGGCGTTCTCGGACTGCTGCGGTCCTTTGCCCAGGCGCCGGAATGGGTGGCCCACGTTCACCTCGGCAGAGGGATGTCCTGCGACCATTGCTCAGCGAACACGGCGGCGGCCATGGTCCTGGCGATGGAAGCGGTGTCAGAGGTCCTCACCACAGAGGACGAGGAGCTCTTCACCCAGGCCATCTTCGATCGCTGCCTTCGCTTTTTCCTGCGGACCTGCCAGGATCGAAGCGCGACCTGGGCCCAGCGCGAGCACCCCTTCAACTGGCGGATAATGACGTGCGGCGAAGCGGGCCTCGCAGCGCTAGGCCTGAGGACGCTTCCGGACCGAATGCGGATGATCGAGTTCGCCCTGGAGGGGGTCTCGGACATTCTGGACCGGGTCCCACCCGAAGGCGACTGGGAGGAAGGTCCCGGGTATCTGGCCAACACGCTCTATTTCGGCTTGCGGTTCGCCCTGGCGCTCCGAAATGCGACCGATGGCCGCATAGACCTGTTCCAGCATCCGGCCATGGCCACTGTAGCGGACTACTTCGCTCAGGTGACCCTGCCGGATGGCTCCCTCTTCAACTATGCCGACGGTCACCCCACGATATCGCCGACCCCCCTGTTCCTCCTGGCCCGCGAGACTCAGTCGTCCACCGCGGCGTTTGTCGCCAGACGGATGGGGCACCACTCGATGTGGGACGTAATGTTCGACGACCCCGATCTCCGCTCTGAGCCCCCACCCGACGGGCAGACGGCCCGTGTGTTCCCCACCAGCGGAATCGCCGTGGCCCGTAGCGACTGGTCGGATGACGCCTCTTTCGTCGGGTTCAAGTCCGGACCCACTCTGGTCGGCCACTCACACCTGGATATCCAATCGTTCGTCGTCTCCAAGGGCAGCGCTCCGCTGATCGTGGACTCGGGCATCTGGCCGTACGCACACTTTCTGGGGTTCTTCGACACCTCCGGGCGCCGATGGGACTTCGACAGCAACGCCTCCATCGGTCACAACACGGTCCTGGTCGATGGCCAAGGGCAGACCCACGGAGGGGCTGGAGTGCTGGTGGCATCGGACTTGACCGAGAATCTGACGTACGTCGTCAGCGACGCCCGAGCCCTCTACCCGGGACTCCTGGACAGATTCGACAGATGGCTGGTCTTCGCGCCGCCGGACCTGCTGCTGGTCTACGACGACATCGAGTCCAGCTCTCCCCGGCACTGGGAGTGGCTGCTCCACCATGCCGGGAGCTTTTCTGGCGACCGAGCGAGACACCTAATCGAGAACGAAGGTGTCCGGTTATCCCTGGACCGGCTGCTGCCCGTCGCCGACACGCCGTGGCGCAGCTCGGAGGAGGTCCGCACCAGCTACTACCGGGACTCGAATGCGCAAGCAGATGTCGAGCGTACCATCCGACTGCGCCGCTTTGGCCCACTCTTTCCGTCGGAGAAGGTGGAGTTCTTGTGGGCCATGCAAATCGGGGTCACGAAAGAGCTTAACTGGGAGCTCGAGCAACGCTCAGAGTCCGAGTTTTCGGTGCATGTCCGGGGACTTGAGCGTGAGGTCTCGCTGAATTTCGATAGGGCATCTTACGTCTGCAGCATGACGAGCGGCCCAGGAAGCCTGCCGGTAACCGGACCGGACAAAAGAGAGGATGCCGACGATGTTTGACTTGCTCATCACGGGGGGCACTGTCGTCGACGGTACCGGTGCGCCGGGTTTCCATGCCGACGTAGCGATCTCGGGCGACGAGATTGTAGCGATCGGCAGGCTCGGGGACGAAGCGGCCACGACGATCGATGCCTCCGGGATGGTGGTGGCCCCGGGGTTTATCGATCTCCACAGCCACTCGGACTTCAACTTCTTCGTCGACAAGACCGCTGACAGCAAGATCCTCCAGGGGGTCACCCTCGAGTACGTCGGCAACTGCGGCCTTTCTATGTGCGCGCCTCTGATTGGAGCGTCCACGGAGGAGTTGCAGATCAGGCTCGCCCGATTTGAGACAGACTGGGAGCCCACGTGGACGGACTTCGCTGGGTATCTCGAAGCGCTGGCAGCCAACGGGTCCACGCTGAACATCGCCGCCCAGGTCGGTCATGGCACGGTGCGACAGGCGGTGCTCGGAAACGATACCCGCGCCCCGGATTCGGGCGAGATCAAGCAGATGCAGGCGCTGGTAGCCGAGGCCCTGGACGCCGGCGCCATGGGCCTGTCGTCCGGCCTCTCGATGGCCCCTGGGGTTTACTCACTGAACTCCGAGGTCATATCCCTGGTCGAGACGGCTGCCCAGCGCGGCAAGCTGTACTCGTCCCACGTCAGGGACTCGTCCGACGAGGGTCCAGGGCTGCTGGTGGCCGCCCAGGAACTCATCGAGGCGGGCAGGCGGACCGGCGCCAGGCTGCAGTACTCGCATCTGAAGGCCAATGGGGCCATGAGAGGACGGAGCGCGCAGCTCGTGGGGATGATCGACTCAGCGCGCGCCGAGGGTATCGACATCGCCGCGGACCAGTACCCGTACATCGCCGCCAGTGGACGAATGAGCGCCAACATCTTGCCGAGATGGGTATCGGCGGGAGGCCGTGACCTGGCGCTGGAACGCTTGTCGGACGCCGACTTGAGGGCGGAGATTAGCGAGGGACTCGACGAGGGCATCCAGCGTGTGGGCGGCGCCCATCTTGTGATGATCGCGTCGTTCCCCGTTGACCGTCGTCGTGAGGGCCTGCAGGCCGATGAGATAGCAGACGAAATGGGCACGAGCCCGTCTGAGGCCCTTCTGCGCTTATTCGAGGAGTACGATCCCCCGCTCATCATGACAGGGATGGCGCAATCCGACGTCGACCTGATAGGGGCCGTGCCCTGGGTCGCAGTCGGCTCAGACGGCACCTCTGTCAAGGTCGAACCGCCGCTGAACGAGGGGAAGCCCCATCCGCGCAGCTACGGGACGTTCCCCAGATTCTTCAAGACGATGGTCACAGAAGCGTCCAAGGTCACCCTGGAGGACGCCGTGCGCAAGATGACCACCCTCCCGGCCGAGCGGTTGGCTCTCACACGCCGAGGCAGACTGGCGCCCGGCTACCTCGCCGACGTCACCGTATTTGACGCAGATCGCATACAGGACCACGCGACCTTCGCCGACCCGCACCGCCACTCGACAGGCATCGTGCACGTGCTCGTCAACGGTCAAGCCGTCGTCTCTGGCGGCGAGTCCAATGGCGCGACACCTGGGAGAGTAATAACAGGATTC
>Ga0310124_10001320_pt1 | contig 17279 bp, 10 predicted proteins | sample CB11b_AW_Bot5_MG_FD_203507 | JGI IMG/M metagenome (GOLD analysis project Ga0310124, IMG submission 203507) | Marine microbial communities from Western Arctic Ocean, Canada - CB11b_AW_Bot5 | ecosystem: Environmental > Aquatic > Marine > Oceanic | place: Canada: Western Arctic Ocean | collected... | reverse complement strand
AGCCAGATCCACCATGTTCAGCGTGTGTTTGCTGTAAGAGTGTGAGCCGTATTCCAGGAAGAACCCCCGCTGCGCCCGTTCGCGGAAGTAGGTCTTGATAAACGCGAGCCAGGCCTCGTAGTGATCTTCAGCGTTGTACTGTTTGCCATCGGCGAGGTTGGCGCGTCCACCGCCATGACGACTGGCGATGTCGACACCGGGGCCATAGTAGCCGGCATGGCCGTAGTGATACCCCCCACCGAATCCGTAGTCTGGAAAGATGCGGTCCTTGTACTCCGGCTCATCCATGAAGATGCGGGACGTCACCAGATTGCTGGCTTTGGCATTGAGGTCATGATTTTCGCTGCCATCGAGCCACCAGGTACTCTGGCGAGCCCAGTGGATGTCGTTCTTGGCCGCCGTCCGTTCCCACAGCGTGGCCAGCAGCTGCGTCTCGGCATCAGGGCTGAGCCGTCCCGGGAACTTCCCATGACGGCTGGAGAACAGGTAGTAGAAGCGGCAGTAGATCGGCGTGTGCAGAAGACTCCACGCATTGCCATCCGAACTCTTCACCAACTCCTCCATCAACACCTGGTTGGCGCTGTCGAGATCTTCGTTTAGGAGCATCTTGGCGAAGGCGCTGACGATGGGCTGGTCGTTCTTGCGTGCCGTCCGCTCAAAGGCGTCGATCACACGGGCGGTACGATTGGCCTCCGCCTCGGCCATGCGCTGCGTGAGCGGTTTGTCGGTGACACCGATCAGCGTGCCATCCCCCGTGAAGCGGATACCATCCAGATGAATACGCGCTTGATCACTGAAGTCGACGTCGAATTCGCACAGGGCAACCTGCTCCCAATCGAACCCGGCGGGCGCTTGCAGCCCCTCCAATGGAAGCGTCAGCTCCTTCCATTCCCCCGCCGTATCCATACCGGTCAGTTCGCCCGTTGCCTCGGCTCCAGCGCGATCGACGAGGCGGATCATCCAGACGTCAGGCGCTCTTGCATCCTGCACCTTGATCCACATGCGAAGGTTCATCGCCGAGGACAGATTCCAGCTCTCGCCCCACAGACCGGCGACGAAACCGAAGCGTCGTGGCATGCCAGCCTGGCGCGGCGTGTAGAGAAGGCTCAGATCGCCCTCGACGTGGTCGGCATGATCTAATTCGAATCCTGCCGCTTCTGCCAGTGATGCGTCGACGTGCTGCCCCGGTGCTGCCACACCGAAGAGTCGTACCTCTTCGTCCCAGAAGTCGAGTGGCTTGTCGTCGGCGTGGCCGAGGGTCATGGCTGACAGTGTGAGTCCCGCAAGGAGGCCCTTCATCGTTCGATTCTGTGAAAATCCATGTGCAGGAGTCTTGCCAGCTTCTGCAGCTTCGCAGCCTGGTGGCCAACACCAAGTGCGACGTGGTGCGTGGGACCGGCTTCAGCCCAGCGATTCATCCACCGCGCAGCGTCGAATTCACCATCCTCTTCGTCTGCGAATCGGATCCGGGAATTCGTGTTCCCGATTCGTAAGCGCTCACCCTCCACCGACCACCCTTCGTCGCAGAGCCAGACCAGTCGCCCATCGTGCGTCTGCGTCAACCCAAGGATCGTGATCGGCCCCTGGCGCACCTGAGCCTCCACCGATACACCTCCACCGCGCTTTCCGTGGAACAGCTCCAGCCCCCGCAGGGCGGGCTTGCCGTGGGCGATATCCATATGAAAAGGACCATCGTGACCCATCAGGATGATGCGATCCGTAAAGTCCATCGCATACAATTCGGTGAAGCTCCCACCAGCGCCGAAGGCGTCCATCACCTTCATGGCCATGCAATTCTTCAGATCCCCCTCGCCGCTGCAGGGGACCCCGCGAGCAGTCAGCAACGAACAACCGAGAATCAGACTCGAACCGAGTCGCTCGAATTCGTTGTCCTCCCATCCACGGTAGTAGTAGGTCAGGCCCTGTAGATCGAAGTCGGCCACGACGCGATCCATGCCTGCTGCTACACGGCACGCCCACCGCATCTCCTGTTCCGTCGGGCGCTTTGCCAGAGGATCGACATCGCTGTCATGGCTGATCTCAAAGAGGCTTTCGGTTGTTCGCAGGACGGCGTCGATCTCGTCATCTTCCACGGCGTCTACCCGTACCTGCACGTCTTCCATTTCCAGCACTTCGATGTGCGTCCCGAAGAAGGCGGTATGCTGCGTGAAGTCGCTGTACATATCCATCATCCCCGGATAGGTATGGCCGAGGAAGCCGATGCGACTGCGGTTCAGGGTCTGTTTGGCACGAACGGCAACGAGCCAGTCTTCGACTTCCCGCCACGCAGCGATGGCCGCCGGATGCTGGTCGGTGACCTCGTCAGCCAGTGCACCTTCCGGTTGTTGGGACAAACCCAGAAGACCGGTGACGACGTGAAAGTCGACCTCGCAGCGGGCGAAGGCGTTGGAGATCTCGGGGATACTGCATGCCTGGCAGTTGGCCAGCCACTCGCCCGTACCGGTTCGGGCGTACTCCAGCTGGGCGGTGGGCTGAAGATTCAACACCAGAACGGGGCGTCCCACCTGCTGAACCGCGGGCAATACCTGGCTGCTCGTCGAGTAGGTTGTGACATAGCAGACAACGAGATCCACCCCCTCGGCTATGAATCGATCACCGGCGGCACGTGCCTTGGGTTGATCGTCGACCATGCCCACATCGACGATGTCGACGCCCATGCTGGACATCTTCTTGCCGACAAAGGCGCCGTATGACGTGAGGCGACTCTCGAGACCTTCGAATTGCGGCCAGTAGGCGGCGAGGCCAATGCTGAAGAGTCCAACCTTGCACTGTGTCTCAGACACGAGCGTCACAGGGCGTCCGAGATCAGCGCCAGATTCTGGATAGCCGCGAGCCCCCACTGCGCGCTGCCATTGGTTGAAACCCAGGCAGCTTCGTCAACTGGATTCAATGTCATCGGACCCTCGACGCGTTCGGTGCCGATTGTTCTCCGTCGACGCGAGTTGCCCTCGAATTCGCTCCACGCTCGTTTTGCGAGATCCTCATCAGCGTTCGAATGCGCCGCATAGGCTGTCAGGCGTGAGTGGGCGGACCTGAGGCTGGTGCCTCGAAGAGAGTGGCCGAAAGCGGCGATGTGCTCTTCGTCGGATGCATTGTAGAGGGTGCAGTACTGCAACCAGGCTTTCTTGAAGGCCGGTACATCGATAAGCCGAATCAGTTCGGCGCAGACCTCGACGAGACCAAACACGGCACTGAGATGTGACACTCCAGCACGGGATTCTTCTTTCGGCAGTAGCTTCTTCGTCGTCGGATCGTAGCCAAAGTCGCCGGCGAAAAAACCCAATTTCTCCCCGCCGATCGTCTTCATGGCATCTTCCAGCCACTTGCGGTATTTCGGGTCACCGGTGCGCTCCCACTCTGTCAGCCAGTTCGCCGCCGCAGATCCGAAGTCCGTGCCGATGCCGATCCGCGTCGCCGTGGGCGTGGCACTTCTGCCCTTGAGTTTGCGTGTGGGCACCAGATTCGCCAGCTGCCTGTCTGCCTCGACGACCTCCCGAAGGACATCTCCCGTACGATCATCAGCGGTCAGGTAGTAGTGGAAGCGCCGGTAAGCAGCCGTGCTGATGCGCAGCTGTTTCGCGCTGCAGCCCCAGTGCTGCACGTTGTGTCGTGTCCCGAGTCCGGCGAATTCTCCGAGATGGTAGATGTCGACATCGCGCGTGTGGCGGGTCATGGCTTCTGCCAGACGGAACTCGTCGCGACGCCCGGTGCGTAGGAAGGAGTACCACAACCACAGATCAGGTGACAGCTCTGAGTTGTCCCAGGCATACCCGCCCACGTCGTAGCGCCAGACGTGGCGATCCCGGTCGTAGGTATGCATAACATCGCCGTAGTTCCAGAATCCATACCAATGACGTTGGTCGACCTGATTGCGGTAGTATTGCACCGACCAGTCGAGTCGATCTTCCAACTCTTTCTTCTTTTCGGTTGAGTGATCCGGCAAGCTCCACAGGCTGCCGAACACACCGGCTGCAAGAAAATCTTCGGCCGTCGCCGTCAGCAGCGGCGGATTACAGATGGTCTCCGCCAAGGCGATGGTCGCCTCTCTGGATGGCGTCGAATCGACGGCGTAGATCGTGATGTCGCTGGTTCGGGCGACGCCATATGCAGAACCAAATCCCGGTTCGTAATCCTCGTAGGTGATGGCGAGGCCACCTTCGTACTGTTCCTCGTAGGTGTCCATGCCGAGACCATCGTGGTAGAAGCGAACATCCATTGCCGGCGCCTCAGGCGACCAGATCCACAGCGTCGCTTGAGCTACCTCGGTGCTGGCGTTGCGGATGTCGATCTGTGTTGGATGCAGTTGCCAGAAGTCCCGCATGCCGAACAGCACGCCACCCGACGCACCGCCCACATAGGCGACCCCCGAAGACCGTCCGCCCTGATCGACGTCGATCCAGCCGTGGCCGGTCTTGGTCCTTTTGCGCAATGTGAAGCCATTGGCTGACAACTGTGCGAGGGTGAAATCACCCCACGTGGGGATCCACTGCACGCGGTCACGGACGCGCCGCTCCCATTCCGCCAGAGGCGGTGTGGCGCGACCATCGATCTGGGCCTGTTTGACTTCGTCACCCGGGTCCCGCCGAAGACCGGTGATCCCACGAACCGCTTCCGCCCAGAGTCCTGAACCCTCGCCAACAAAACGCACGTGCCGATTGTGCAACTCGTCGCTCTGCGGTGCATCGAAGCGCAGACCCAGACCTTTGATGAAGTCTCGTTGATCGTCGCCGTCATAGACAAAGGTGTGTGTGATACGGGCAGACTCACCATCGGCGAAAAAGTAGAGGCGCACGGTGAATGGCAACCATTGCCTGCCTGCCTCAGTCCGGTGTCGTCCCTCGATCCTGACGACGGCGCGGATCGGACCGTCCTGCTCGACGACGACGGCTTCGGTCTCTCCTTGAAATGACTCCTGACTCGAGTTCTCCCCGGGTTCGTATTCTGCCTTGTCCTGGCGAAAGCCGATGAGTCGGGCGTTTTCGGCAATGGCTTTGCCATCCCGTTCAATCGAGGTAAACAGATTTGCGCCCTTGACGGGAATCACACAGCGGATCTTTCCCGTATCCACCACGAGATAGGCGCCACGATCCGTCACGCTGACGCTGTTGGCCGGCGCCGCCGGTTGCCCCTTGGAGACGAACAGGGTTTGGGATGCGTCCACGGCGGCTGGCATCGCGTGGAAAGACCACTTGATGGAACCATCGGGCCAGTACGCGCCTGGCCAGGTCTGCAACGGAATCGTATCACCCACCTCATTCTTCAGAGTGAGAGATTCGGTCTTGCCGAGTTCTCCCTCCGGCCACGGAAGACCCCAAACCGATCCTGTCTGTGCCGCAGGGGCAGAACCGTCCAGCCAACTGATGGAACGGGAGCCAGCGGAGGCGGCCTTGGCTGGTTCGCGGGTGTGCGGACCTAGCGTGGTCGCCGAGGAGGCCAACGGCAGAGCCGTGGCAAAAGCACTCGTGATCAGGAAATCGCGTCGATTCATGCTACACACCGGCGGACGGGGGAGATATGGTGAACGCCGTTAGTCCACGGACTTCGCTCGCCCCCCTGAAGACGAGACTGGCCAGATAGCCACCCACAAAACATGCACCGATGCCAACCGGTCCAAACAGCCAGGGATTTAAGCTTGTGTATTGCCAGACGAAAAACAGCACAACATTGCCGATCACCCACCCGATCCAGGCACCGGTTGAATTTGCCCGTTTGGTGAAGTACCCCAGCGTGTAGATGCCCAGCATGCTTCCCGCCGACAGATTGCTCAACTCGATGAACAAGTCCCACGCTGACTTCCGATCCAGGCTGGCGATCAGCAGCGCCGCTCCCGTCCCCAACACCCCGAGGATAAGGCTCAGTTTATGTGCCAACCGGAAGGTGTCAGCCTCTGAAGTTTCCGGCTTGAAGCGTTTATAGAAATCGTGGATCAGGACCATGGCGCTGCTGTTGATACTGGAGTCGAGGCTCGACATGGAGGCGGCGAACAACGCGGCGATGATGATGCCGGTCAGGCCTATGGGGAGATTCTGCACGACGAAATAGGGAAAGATGGCGTCGTTCCGGGTGGTGACGTGTAGCCAGTCGGGATGCACCCGGTATAAGAGGAAGAGCATGGTCCCGAGACCGAAAAACAACACATTGATCGGAATGGCGATCCCCAGCTGTGAGATGGCAGCTTTGCGGGCATGGCGCTCGGTGGGCACGCTCTGCACCCGCTGGACATAGTTCTGGTCGCCGCACCACACGGCCTGGTGGTACAACATGGATACGAGCATCACCCATATGGTGAGTTCCTGGAAAGAAAGTCCCCAGTCGATCATGTGAAACTTGTGGTACGCCTGGGCTGTATCCCACATCTCACCCACTGGCAACTGCAACTGATACAACACGGCGCCAAAAGAGAGCATGACGGCGATGATCATGACGAGACCCTGCAGAACGTCAGTCCAGATCACGGCCTCGATGCCACCCATGGTGGTGTAGAGTGTTGCCAGTCCGCCCATGATAAGGATGCAGATGAACTTGTCGATCCCGGTGAAAGCTTCCATGGCGATCGCCGGCAAGTACATGACCACGGCGATCCTCACAAAGACCTGCGACACGGCAAAGAACGAGGCCCCGAGCAAACGCAAGCCACTTGAAAAGCGGCGCTCCAAATACTCGTAGGCCGTGCTGATCCGCTCGCGACGCAGAATCGGGATGAAGATGAATAGAGAGATCGGCAGAATGAGACACTGCAGCGGACCAACGAGGAAGAACTTCCAGTTCTCGGCAAAGGCCTTGGCCGGCATGGCCATGAAGCTGATGGAACTGGCGCCGGTGGCAAACATGGACATGCCTACTGCGAGCCAGGCAACGTTGCGGCCGCCCTCGAAGTAGGTCTCTGTGTTCTTGTTTCGCCGGGCGAAGAAGACACCCAGAACAACCATGAGGCCGAAGTAGAGCAGCAGGGCGATATAGTCCGCTATATGCATCGTGCTACTCGGACTGAAGGTGGCCCGATAGGTCGGTGCAGCGCCTTCACCGGCGGCCGGATTGCCAAACAGATACAGTCCGTTGCTGTCGGTGAGCACCCGATTGGCACTGACCCCGTCCGGCAGATCGCCCCATCTGGCCCAGGAATCGGTCAGGCGATGGTAGGTGAAGATCTGCTGCCCCGTTGGCGAGGGACCGACAAAGAGCAGATGGGCATCACCGCTGTGGACGACCGCCTCCGGTTGGAAGCCGGGCGGTGGTGAGGCGATCGCTTGCCAGCGCTGTTCCGTGTACTCCAGGGCAAAGGGTGCGCCTGCTGCCGAGCCGAAGGCAAATAGGACCCCGTCGAGTTCGAGCAACTGGCAGGGGCCGACGGGGCCCGTCACCGGAAGAGGTTGGCTCTCCGTCCAGCCACCCTCTGGATGGTTTGCATCGAGCTCGAAGATCAGCGCACCCGACGCCGCAAAAAATCTGCTGCCTCTCTGCGGATCTTCGATCAGCGCAACGCTCGGTGCCATCATCGGCTGTGGCAGGGACGCGAAGCGACGGATATTCCACCCGCTCTCTTCTTCCCCGAGTTGGAGAATCTCCGCCGAGGCTCCATCCGCCCTCATTCCACCGACGATGAGCAATTGTGATCCCCACACGATCGCCGCTCCGTGGGAAAGCCCATACGGAAGTTCAGCCACCTGCTGCCAGGTATCAGCGCCTGCTGCCAGCGCATATACATCTCGTGACAGCGAGCCCTCGGCGGGGGAGCGACCACCTGCATATATCAGATGGTTCCCGAGCGTGCCGGCAGATCCGTCATGCAGGGGCTGGGGTAGACTGGGATACGGCGCGAAGTCGTCGAAGATCTGTACCCGCGGGTCTGGCGCGGGTTGGAGCGGGACTTGTCCGTGTGTGCCATTTGGGAGGAAAAACACCTGCGAAGAGACAGCCAGGGCGAGGACGAACCAACGGGGCCCACGAGCTACTCGGCGCGGCACCGTTACATCCTGGATGGTTTTGGCTCCTTGCGTGTCCCTCATGGCCGGAGATCGCGGCGGCGGTCATCGTAGTTGATGACACGGCTCCAGATGGAGTCGGCTATGGCCTTTGTATAGCCAACCGGAACGGCGAGAAAATCGGGCATCCTGTCGGCATTACGATCCTGGTAGGGATGGCCACCACGCAGATACATCGAGTGCTTCCGCCCGCCACCGGGGCGATCCGCATCGAGCATGCGGAAACCGATATGAACCACGTCCCAGGCTTCGAAGACGTGCCGGATACTTTCTTCGGGACTCGCCCCAAGAGTGTCCCACATGGCGGCCTTCCATTCGAAGGTATAACTCACGTGCGTGGAACCGTTGCCGGCCTCTTCGGGCTGGATCTGCCAATCGATCTCGTAGTACGGCTGTTCCATGATCCAGACGAATTCCATCATGTACGGATCCGTGTGTTGATCCATGAACCCCGCCCGACGATTGGGCAGCAGCAATTGTCCCGGCGACGGCACGGCGCGGGCATACAGTCGCTGCCCGTTGACGAGCTCCTCACGTTCGAACCCGTATATGCTGCCTCCCGAGTGGTCAGCATCCACCGTGATCTGCACGGAGTCGTCCTGCCACCACTTGAGGGGGTCGTCGTATTCCACCTTGAGCGTGTCGTCACTGATACGCATGAACACGTACCAGCAGTTATCCGGTGGTGGGCTCCAGGCCACCTTCAAGGTGAAGTCGTAGTCGGCGGCATCGACGGCAAACATCTCGCGGTCGAAGAAGTCGCCCTGCTCCAGCACGAAATGTGGGTCGAACCAGTCCCAATCGTCGTCGTTGCCGTCGATCGTGATGAGGGCTGGATCTGGTACTTGTGGTAGCGGCCAGGTGACCCCTTCGTGCGCCATGCTGGTGCCATGCAGAAGCAGCCCGAGGGCGCAACCCACGCAGAACTGTTTGCTGACTCTCATCCTCGGTCGCTACCGGTCCGGGAGCGGATCCGCCGTCCGGTTCGCTTTGCTGTTCGGTGTCAGGTCGAACTTCGTTTCGTGACCGTGGAAGAAGCGATCGAACTCATCCACGATGAGCTCGAAGAACTCGTTCTTCTCATCACCGCGATGGGCGGAGGAGTGGGGCGTAACGAAGGCGTTGTGGAGCTGACGAATCTCGCTGTCCTCTGGAATGGGCTCGGGATCCCAGACCTCGAGACCGGCGGTGATGTCGTTTTTCTTCAGTCGCTCTATCAAAGCAGTCGAATCGACAACAGCCCCGCGCGAGACATTGACGAAGGCCGCACCCGGCTGAATCGAATCGATCTCCTTCTTGCCGATCATGCCACGGGTTGCAGGTGTGAGCGGTGCCAGGCAGACGATGACGTCGCATTGCGTCAGAACATTGTCGAGAGAGGTCTGCAGAAAGTCGAGAGCATCTGCCATCTCACGCGGCAGATACGGATCATGGACCCAGATGTCGACGTCAAAAGGGCGCAGGTAGCTGATCAGGCGACGACCCATATTGCCACAACCTATGAGGCCCACGCGCCGGCCCCTGAGCACGCCACGATATGGTTTGAGATTCCGGTCTCGCGGTTCACCATTTATCACGCGGCGAAACTGCGTGCCGATGTTGCGCAAGGAAATCAGGATCAGACCTAGGGCCCACTCCGCCACTGGGTAAGAGGAAGCGTTGGTCGTGTCCACTGTTCGAATATCGCGTGCCCACGCCGCCTCAACATCGATACGGGCGGCAAAACGATCCCCTTCCAATTCGCCAATGATCCGCAGTTTTTTCGCGTGGTCGAGGATCGACGCATCGAATCTCGGGGCGCCGTGACAGAGAATCGCGCCATCATACGCGCCGATGCGTTGTGCCACATCGGCGGCGACCTGCTGATCCTGGTTGGCGCGAAGAATCCCCCCTCCGTCGCATTCGAACCAATCCCACGTGGCAAAAGACTCGAGTCGCCGGAGTTGCTCTTCATCGACGTACCGTTGTCTGACCGTGTCGCTGAATGCGAGCAGAATCTTTGGCTTGCTCAAGTGTTGATTCCAGTAGAGTCGGTTGAGAGGGCCGAGTCGATTTCATTCTGATAGGCGCAAACCTGACCGCTTTCCACGTCCGCCATCTTCACTGCCTCATTGGCCAGGGAGGACTCGAGAATCGCGTAGATCGCAGCGACGTCCTTCAGCCCTTCCTCTCCGTCTACTTCCAGGGCACGGCCTTGGAGCACCGCTTCACCCAGTTCGTGCAACTCCAGGGCGATGAGTTTGGCATCGGCATCGCGGGTTGACAGTCGCTGTGGAAACAAGTGCTCCGCCAACGGCTCCAGCTCAAAGCCGGTTGTTTCTTCGAGAATCTGCTCGTGACCGGTCTCGCCCCCAGCTCCCAGTCGCAGACCGACCTTGCCACCCCTTGTGCCGAAACTGGTCAAAGTGCCGCTCCTGCCGGCGATGAGTTGGCCACCACAGCTAGCCAAACCACCACGACCCATCATCCAGTTCACCATAACGCCGCTCTTCATCCTGAGCATGGCCATGGAACAATCCTCAGCCGTCGCCTGGATCTCGGTCTCGTCGGTGCGTCGTATTGGGGCGGCAAGCCAGGCGGCGCCATAGACTTCGTCGATGTCGCCCAACTGGTAGCGGATGAGATCTGCCAGATGGATTCCCATGTCCAGCAGCAGACCACCACGTTCTTTCAGATGGCGCCAGGGTGTGATGTAGATGCCGCTGCCACCGCCGAGGGAATGGTAGTACGCCAGATACGGATTGCCGATGACCTGTTGTTGCAGCAAATGGTTGACGAGGCGGGCGGAGGGATCCCGCCGATAATTCTCGGCGACGGAGAGGAGGCGGTCATTCTTCCGTGCCGCCTCCATCATGAGGCGGCACTTGCTGACCGTGATCGCCATAGGCTTCTCGACCAACACATGCAATCCAGACTCCAGGGCCTGGCAGACAATGGTATGATGCACCGAGGGATCGACGACGACATCCACCGCTTGCAGGTCCAGCTTCGCCAACTCTTCCAACGTCGTGCAGACCGGCGGTCTGACCCCAAAAAGCTGCTCCGCCTTGTCCGCCGCCTGCTCGGCATTTTCGCGACGAAGATCGCAGACGCCACCCAGCTCCACATTGCAGAACGGCGTCTGAGTCAGTTCTCCCAGACCGATGAGATGGCGAATCCCCATACCGCCACAACCCACCAGGCCGATCCTGATCTTTTTCATCTCATCTCCTCGGCGTCGTTTTCAGTTCGTGGTCAGTTTTCCCAACTGTCCATCGAAAACCACGACCCGTGAGGCGTACTTCTCCCTGAACCGGACAAACAAGGCTTCGAAGAGTCTGTTCTCTTCCTGCTTCTGCACCCACCATTCCACCCGCGAGGCCGCTCGCTCCAATGGGGCCTGGTGCGGCGGGACACGTTCCGTTACTTCAAATATCGAATGACCTTCTTCGAGTTCTACCGGACCACTGACAACACCGACGGGAACTTCGAGCACCGCGTCGTAGAGACCACCAAAAACACGTCGTTCAGATGCGTGGTTGTGCATGTGGAAGTGGCCTGCTTCTACACCCGTCCGAATGCTGTGGTGTGCGGCCAGGGTCCGGATGTCCTCCCCCTGCTGGATCCTTTGCAGCAACTGCTCGGCCTCTGATCGGGTCGCCACAAGGATCTCGGCAACCTCGATCTTCTCCAACTCCATGAACTGGTTCGGGTGAGAGTTGTAGTAGTCGAGAACCATGGCGCTATCGATTGCGACCCGCTGCACGACTTCCTTCTCTCGGAGCGCTTCCAACAGCAGGGCGTTCTTCTTTTCCACCAACCAGGCGGCGATCTCGGGATCTCGCTCCAGACCTTCCTTCGTTGCGGCCTGGTAAACGAGTGCCCGAGGCAGCAAATCACTTTCGACAAAGTCGGCGATACCGGCGCTGTCAAAGGAGACGGAGCGAATAAACCAGAGGGCATTGTAGGTCTCAGCGAATTGCTTCAACGTGATCTGGCCCCCCTCGAAGTGGCACAAAACGACCTGCTGCTCGTCGGGTGCCAGCAGCATGCCCTTGTTGCCGGACGCGGCCATCTTGTCGACCAGGAAACGGACGGCCTCACCGTCCACCCGCGCCTTCATGCGGTCCTTCAATTGATCGACCAGCGTCAACCAGCGGGAGCGGAATTCCTTCATGTATTCTGCTCGGGTGAAGGCGGCCCGGAGAGATTCAGGAGCTGGACCTTCATCCAGGAGCTTGAATGTCTCGAAGTTGTCTCCTACCCGAATTGGCCGGCTAACTTCTCCCACCCGCAATTCAAGTAACAACTCACCGATCTCAAGATTCAGGCCCAGCTCTTCAAGGTTGTGATATCCAAGCCAATGTGAGATCTCACCACCCCTGGCGGCTGTGAGGGGTATCGTCGAGCGCTCGCGGGCAACCTCTTCGAAGGCTTGCCCCTGCTCAAGATCCCGTATCACTTTCTGCGCCTCCGCCTCGGTCTCGGAGCGGATATGTGCCAGTTGCATGACACGATTCCACTTGCTCTGCGCAAAGCGCTGGCGAATCTCATCTATGGAAAGGTCTAGTTCCCTGACGATTTCACGGGTGGTGAATTCGTCGATGATCTTCTTCCGCCGTTCCTTGTCCCACCTGTCGGAAAATCCCGGACTCAGGTCGAGTCGCTGTTCCCCCGCTTCGATGAGAAGCAACTCCATATCGATCATCGTCTGCAGGTAGAACCGCCAGCCCTCGAGGCTCTCTTCCGGTTCGCGGTAGGTGGCTGTTGCGTCTTCGCGGAACTGGCGCAGTCCGTCCAGGGTGATCTCTTCTGTGTCGATCCTGGCGACCACGTCGCCATCCCTTTCAACAGCGCATCCATTCCACGACAACGACAGGAATGCGATCCCAATGCCAACTCTCCTCCGCCACCTTCGCACGCTCAGGGTGCCTCCTCACGCCTGTGTTTGGCGAGATACACCTGGCGCTCGAATGGGTAGCGGATATCGATCGTCTCCACCGGCTGATCGCGGTAGTCGAAGCGCAAGACCAGGCCGGAAATCCGGACCTCGAACTTGTCGACGTCGGCGGCGAGTGGGGCGAAGGTGACGTACCCTTCCTGTTCCTGGCCACTGAAAACCATGACGTCTTCTGGATACATGGTCCGCAACAGCACGTCCTTCCGGGCGCGGAAGGGCAAATAGGTATTGCCCGCAAAGCCGATGGCGTAGGTGGAGAAATAATCGGCCATCGCCAGCCGGGAGAATGAGGCATACTTCCGTCCGTTGGGAGCGACGATCTCTATGCTATACGGATCCAGATGCACTTTGGGATAGGCGTAGTTCTTGACCTTGAGGAGAAAAACGGAAAATCGTGTCGGCTGCTCCTCCTCCCAACCTGGCTTCCAATCGCCATAGGTGTAGGGATTGGTCGGCTTGAGATACGGATTGGGCTCGTGAAAACCCTCAGGTGTCTCTGAGTTGCCCGCCAATTGCCGATTCAGCATCTCCACCGTCATCGGCAACAGACTCACTTCGAGCCGATCCTTCACATAGGTGATACTGTGATCGTCTCGAATGACGAATTCGTCAGCCACCTCAGTCCCTGCCAAGGGCAGGATGGGACCGGCGAAATGCCGGTATCCCAACTCGTGCCCACATCCGGTGAGAACCACGCAGGAGACGGCCAGCAGATTGCATGCCCATATTCTCATAGATTTTTCCACTCAGTAGACGACAGCGATGGATTCCATGCGACTCTCGGTGCCCTTGTCCGTGTCGGCCTCAACCCGAACCACGTAGATCCCCGGGGAGGCCAATCTCCCTGCGCCATCCCTGCCATCCCATTGCACTGAATAACGGCCTGCGCTCTGCGGACCCTTCTCCGTCTGCCATAGTCGCTGGCCGCTTAGATTGTAGATCCCGACCCGTACCGCAGATGCCTCCAGTACCCTGAACAGTGTGTAACCAATCTCCAACCGGTCATTGACCCCATCCCCCTGAGGAGAAAAAGCGCCACCTCCGGTTTCCAAGTTGCCCACGACGCCATCGGCGGAAGTGGCGGAGGCCACGACCAGGAGCTGGTCACTACCCAACTCGGCGCTGACATCGCCGCCTTCGACCTGTTGCAGCAGATTCCGTTCCCCCCGATTGAACGCCTCACCACCGAACTCGCCCGCCTCCCCATACAGTACGCCGCGCAGACCAAGCTTTGCCCGCTGCGCATCTCCAGGACCGGTGCCCATGCGTCGCGGTAGGTACACCGTGAAGCCATTGGCCTCCGATACCACACTGTCGGGTGCGATCACGACGGGAGGTTCACCCATCTCCAGCCAGGTGAACTCGGCCTCAGCTGGTGACAACACGCGCAGGGCATCAAATCCCGATCTCCCGGTGCCTTCGAACTCAGCACCCACTTCAAAGATGAAATCCGTCATTCTTCCCGCTTCGACCAACACCCTTCCACCCAGTGGCTGAAGTTCATCCTGGGTCGTCACCTCACCCACGAGGCGATCCGCCAGCAGCGGCCCTGTCTCCACCCAAAGGGATTCTACCCGAGCCGACACCAAGGGTGTCGCCGATTGAACTTCCACTCGCAACTGGAAGAACTGCCCCCAGGGAAGCCTTGGGTGCAGTCCCGATTCGCGTAGTGGCGTAGACCAGAAGCTCCAGTTCTGCTGGTCTTCTGCCACGGGGCCACGGTTGCCGACAGCGGTGGTGGCGCCCCGTGTCTCCAGTGGCGTTAGCCGATCCCATTGACGTTTGGTCACCTCGACGAAGGCGCCGAGATCATCGAAGCCGAAAAAGGCTGTCGGTGTAGCATCCCGGCCAGTGCGGATCTCGACGCCGACCTGCACACCCGTTGCGCCAGGATCATCGGGCAACTGTACGAGTTCTTCCCCCTCTCTGCGCCAAAGACTGAGAGCGAAGACGACCCGGCCAAAATTCACGTCGCGCTCGAGGTCGATCACCTGCGATTCCCATACCGCTTCAGGCACGAAGCCGCGTCCGTATGCCTGCATCTCGGCGAGGGCGGAGCGCAGCAACACCGGGTCACCTAACAAGTCAAAACCATCCGGGAAGGGAACAAGTCGCAGATAGCGGATGTTCTGCAATGGAAATTCTACCTCCGTCACCTCCGCGCTATTCCGCTCTCTTTCGACCAGCACATTTTCCAGCGGACAGCATGGGATATCTGGTGGCCACGAGAAGCCATTTTGCAGCTCCTCCTCCAGAATACCGCTCTCTTCGAGTCCCGCCGTGAGACTGAAGGTGTTGATGATGTAGTTTGGCCGGAATGGTTCGTCGGTCTGCGTACTCACACCTTCCGGGGGGAAGAAAACGAAACGTTCCAGCGGCACCTCGGTGCCGAGATCGATGGTGTAGTAGGATGCGCGATAGGGGGGGGAGACGTATGCCTTCGAGGCTACCTGCTCCACATATGTGGTCGGATCGCCATCGACGAACAACAGGACATCGGCCTGGTAATTGCCGCCCGTCGTGGGCGCACCGTCGTTGGTCCAAAGCCGCGGATGCCCCGCGCGAAAATCGGGATCGGTAGGAAAGCGGAATTGCTGCCAGGGCCCAAGCCTGGGAATGAGATTCTCGTCTGGCTTGAGCTCCCACGGCTGGATGGTGCCTGGCACGCTTTCGTCGTCCACCATCAGTGTGTAATCAGCTAAGTCACCCCAGGGGATGCCGCTGCTTCCACCCAAACGCCACCAGCCCTGCTGTTGCGCGTAGCTCTGCTGCACGGTCCCGAGAAGTCCCGCGACCACTACACACGTCAGGATCACCCGCTTGACCAGAGCCCGTCTCCCGTTCACTTACCATGAAGGCACTGATGTCCCAGCTCGCAGGGCGCAACGGAGCCGGGATTCATCGGTGTCCTATCCTAACAGTCCGTTTGAAACGAGCACAAGGGAGAGCGACGCTGTCCCTCCCCCTTGTGCTCATCTGTCACTACCCTACTCACCACAACCTTCGGGTGTTACTGCATCAGTCGTTGACTCATGCGATTCTTGATATGACCCCACGACTGGTTCTCGACAGCCGTGCCGGTGTTGCCATCGGACTCCAGAGCCCAGAAGTCAGGCATCTGACTGGCATCGACATCCTGCGACTGACTGCCGTCGTTGATATACATGGAGTGCTTGCGCCCGCTACCTGGTGCATCTGCATCGAGCGGACGATATCCGAGGTGAATGACATCATCCACGGCAAGTTCGTGGCGAATGCTCTCCGATTCGGTCAGACCCCAGATGTCCCAGAGGGCCATCTTCCACTCGTACGTGTATGTAACTCCTGTCGACAGATTCTCGGCGCCGGCTGGAAGCACCGTCCACGCAGCGTCGAGGAACCCAGGCTGGACCGCCCAAAGCAGCTCATTCGCCTCAAAGAACTCAAGCTGGCTGTAGAAGAATGGGGTCTGTGCGGGCAGCATTGCCTCGCCGGCAGGAGGGAAAACACGAACGTGCCAACGCTGGCCGTTGCCAATTTCCTCGAGGGTTTCGCCAAGGATGCCGCCGCCCTGATGATCGGCGTCAACAGTGATCTGCAGACAGTCGTCCTTCCACCACTCTTTCACCGGTGAATCGTACTTGAGTGTGTCATCAACGAACCGGGCGAAGCCATACCACATATTGTCAGGCGACCGCGACCAGCCATTAAGAATGGTAAAATCGTAGTCCTCCACGGCGACGGCGTCGCTCGCCCGATCAAAGAAATCAGGCTGGTTCAGAGCCAGAGCAGGGTCATACCACCCCCAGTCGTTGTCGTTACCATCGATGGTTATCGAAGCCGGATCGGGCACTTCAGGATAGAATACGGTGACGCCCACGTGCGCAAAGGCGGCAGTGCTCATCAGACACATTGCCCCGAGTACCAGGGCAAGTATGGCGAGTTTCCTCATCTCCTGTCCTCCCTCATTAGAGTAAACCAACTAATCGCAATTCGCTTCCATCAACCCTCGACCTGCTCTAAACCACCGGAGAGGCCATGATTGTCCAGTAGGGTTCTTACGAAAGGGCTTGAACCACGCAGAACCAATGCCTCTGCAGACCATCGCTTCAGCATGTGCAACCCCTCACGGTCGATGCGTTTCAGACCTTGAAGATCCAGAATCAGACGCCGTGTCTGTTCGAACCGGGCTTGTATCTCCTGGTCTACCAGCACGACATCGGCCCCCGTGACCTGACCTTCGATCCTTATCACTGTCTCTTCCTCGGTCTGCGACAGCGGTGTGATTCGCAGCATAGATGCGACTTGAGTCCCTTCTCTTGCTTGAGAGACGCAAGCCGTGTGCCAGACGCAGAAGA
>Ga0310124_10001315_pt1 | contig 17304 bp, 12 predicted proteins | sample CB11b_AW_Bot5_MG_FD_203507 | JGI IMG/M metagenome (GOLD analysis project Ga0310124, IMG submission 203507) | Marine microbial communities from Western Arctic Ocean, Canada - CB11b_AW_Bot5 | ecosystem: Environmental > Aquatic > Marine > Oceanic | place: Canada: Western Arctic Ocean | collected... | reverse complement strand
GGGATCACAGGGTGCATCCTTATGATCCTGATAGACTTTCACGCAGTCTGAAGAACAGAGTTTCTTGCCCTTCCTCTGACCACACACCAGACACTCAGTCGTATCCTGTTCTGTGGGAGTGTCGAGGGTGTCTCCAGTATCCCTAAACTTCTCCCAATCAGGTTTCAGTTCGTCCATCAGGTCTTCCTTCTGACGAACTCGATGCACCACCTGTTTGAGTGCATTGCGGTTCAGAGGTTTCCCTGCACGGTTTGTGAACTTCATCTGGTTCATCACCGATGCAAGTTCTTCATACCGTGTCTGGTCATACCTCCTATCCGGTTTCCTTAGACCGTAATCCTTCTCACCAAGACCCGATGAGATGAGTATCTCCACCATCGCTGAGAATATCTTAGTGTCGTGTGTCTGGGTCTGGGTGTTCATAGTAATCTCCTTTGCATACCTATTTAGTCGAAGGGGATGCATCGAAATCACTGGTTACGGAAATAAATTGGATATGGGGATATCGAAATGTCGGTTGATGTCGTGGTTTTACTCCCGTAAGTGTATCAAAAGTGTATTATTCGGTGGGATCAACTGATTGATTTAGTTGAGATTACCATATTAGTGTATCAAAGGTGTGGATGAACTTGGTAGAAAAAAAAGTCGAAGAATCAACAACTTATAAAGGTAAATGGCAGTTTTGGGTTGACCGCGGCGGGACCTTTACCGATCTGGTCGCGCAGGCGCCGGATGGCCGGCTGATCACGCACAAGCTGCTCTCCGAGAACCCCGAACGCTATAAGGATGCGGCCATTCAGGGAATCCGCTACCTGCTGGGGCTCGAGGACGGCGCACCCATGCCCTTTGACGCGATCGACACGGTCAAGATGGGGACAACGGTCGCGACCAACGCGCTCCTGGAACGGAAGGGCGAGCGCACCGTCCTCTGCATCACAAAGGGCTTCGGCGATGCGCTGCGGATCGGCTACCAGAACCGGCCGCATCTGTTTGTGCGTCATATCGTGTTACCCGAGCTGCTTTATGAGCGCGTTGTCGAGGTCGATGAACGTTGCTCGGCCGATGGCAAGGTACTTATTCCACTCGATCTGGCCTCGACGCGAGAGGCCCTGAAAAAAGCCTACGCCGATGGAATCCGGTCGGCCGCGATTGTGTTCGTTCATGGCTATCGGCATCACGATCACGAAAAAGCCGTCGCCGAACTGGCGCGCGACATCGGGTTCGATCAGGTCTCGGTCTCGCACGAGGTAAGCCCGCTGATGAAGCTGGTGGGACGCGGCGACACGACCGTCGTCGATGCCTATGTATCGCCCATCCTGCGCCGCTATGTGGATCTCATCCGCGGCGAACTTGGCGATGCAAGGCTGATGTTCATGCAATCCAACGGCGGGCTGGCCGACGCCCGGTATTTCCGCGGCAAGGACAGTATTCTGTCCGGCCCGGCCGGCGGCATCGTCGGCGCGGTGCGCACATCGGCCATGGCGGGATATGAGAAAATCATCAGCTTCGACATGGGCGGCACCTCGACCGACGTCGCGCATTACGACGGCGAATACGAACGCGCTTTTGAAACGCTGGTCGCCGGGGTGCGCATGCGCGCGCCGATGATGCGAATCCACACCGTCGCGGCCGGTGGCGGATCTATCCTCCATTTCGACGGCCGCCGTTACCGGGTCGGGCCCGATTCCGCCGGCGCCAATCCGGGACCCGCCTGCTATCGCCGCGGCGGACCGCTCTGCGTGACCGACGCCAACGTCATGATCGGCAAGATCCAGGCCAGCCTTTTCCCCAATGTGTTCGGTCCCAACGCCGACGAGGCTTTGGACGAGAATGTGGTCCGCGAAAAATTTACCGCGCTCGCCGCGGAAATTGAAAAGGCGACCGGCGACAAACGGATGCCGGTCGAGGTCGCCGAAGGGTTCCTGATGATCGCGGTCGAGAATATGGCCAAGGCGATCAAGCAGATTTCGATCCAGCGCGGCTACGACGTGACCGAATACACGCTCAACTGTTTCGGAGGCGCGGGCGGGCAGCATGCCTGTCTGGTCGCCGATTCGCTGGGCATATCGCGGGTCTTTGTCCACCCGTTCGCGGGTGTGCTGTCGGCCTATGGCATGGGTCTCGCCGATCTCAGGATCATGCGCGAACGCGCCATCGAGGTAATCCTCGAAGACGGGATGATCGGCGACGTGAACAAGATTCTGGATGAAATGGAAGCGGAAGGCCGCGCCGCCATGGAGAAGCAGGGTGGCGATCCGGAACGGACCTATGTGCAGCGTAAGGCTCTGCTGCGCTATGAGGGCACCGACTCGCCGCTGATCGTCGATTTCACCGACCGCGCCAGCATGGTCAAGGAATTCGAGGAAGCACATCATTTGCAGTACGGCTTCATCGCGCCGGAGAAAGCACATATTGTCGAAGCCGTGACCGCCGAGGTTATTTCCGGCTCGGCCGATGTCATCGAACCTGAAGTGGAAGGCGAAGCGGGCGGCGACGTTGATATTCTGGGCGAGACCGAGACCTATATGGCCGGCGGCCACCACCAGACCCGTCTCTATGACCGCGACACCATGAAACCCGGCGCCTGCGTCTATGGGCCGGCTGTGATCATGGATTCCAACGCGACAACCGTCATCGAGCCCGGCTGGGCGGCGGAGATCAACAGGTTTGATCAGATGATCATCAATCGGGTGGTGCCGCGTCCCGGCCAGACCTCGGTGGGCACCGAGGTCGATCCGGTCATGCTCGAGGTGTTCAACAATCTGTTCATGTCCATCGCCGAACAGATGGGGGTGGTCCTGCAAAACACCTCCTACTCGGTCAATATCAAGGAGCGGCTGGATTTCTCGTGCGCGATTTTTGCCGCCGACAGCAGCCTGGTGGCCAATGCGCCCCATATTCCGGTCCATCTCGGCTCCATGAGCGAAAGCGTGCGGACCGTCGCCGAGCAGCGCCGCGGCACCATCGTGCCGGGCGACGTGTTCATGCTAAACACGCCTTACAACGGCGGCACCCATCTTCCCGACGTTACCGTGATCACGCCGGTGTTCGACAATCCCGGCAAGGACATATTGTTTTATGTGGCGGCGCGCGGTCATCACGCCGATATCGGCGGCATCACGCCGGGGTCGGTCCCGCCGACCAGCACGCACATCGATGAGGAAGGCGTCCTGATCGATAATTTCCAGCTGGTCTCGGGCGGCCGGCTGCTGGAGAAGGAAACCGAGGAGCTGTTTACCACGGCGCCTTACCCGACGCGGAACTTCCATCACAATTTGGCGGATCTGAAGGCCCATATCGCGGGCAATGAAAAGGGCGTCCAGGAACTCCGCAAGATGGTCGATCATTTCGGTCTCGATGTGGTCCATGCCTATATGAAACATGTCCAGGACAATGCAGAGGAATGCGTCCGCCGCGTTCTAACCGTGCTGACCGATGGCTCTTACGAATACGAGATGGATTCCGGCGCCAAAATCTGCGTCGACATAAAAGTCGATCAGATCAAGCGCGAGGCGACGATCGACTTCACCGGCACCGCGCCGCAGCAGAACAGCAACTTCAACGCCCCGTCATCGGTCTGCATGGCGGCCGTGCTCTATGTCTTCCGCCTCATGGTGGATGACGAGATACCGCTCAATGCCGGCTGCCTGAAACCGCTCAACGTGATCATCCCGAAAGGCTGCATGCTGGCGCCGGAATACCCCGCCGCCGTGGTGGCCGGCAATGTGGAGACCTCGCAGGCGGTCACCAACGCGCTGATCGGGGCGCTCGGCATCATGGCCGCCGGTCAGGGCACCATGAATAATTTCACCTTCGGCAATGAAGCGGGCTACCAGAATTACGAAACCATCTGCGGCGGCGCCGGGGCCGGGCCGGATTTCGAAGGAACGGATGCCATCCACACCCATATGACCAACACGCGAGCGACCGATCCGGAGATTCTGGAATGGCGCTTCCCGGTGGTGGTCGAATCGTTCTCGATCCGGCATGGGTCCGGCGGCAACGGTAAACACAAGGGCGGCAACGGCATCATCCGCCGCGTCCGCTTCGAAGAGGACATGACAGCGGCCATCGTCTCGGGTCACCGTCGCGTGCCGCCGTTCGGTGTCGCCGGCGGCGAGCCGGGCAAGATAGGACACAATTATGTCGAACGGGCGGATGGCTCGATCACCGAACTTACCGGCACCGACATGGCTGAGATGAAGCCGGGCGACGTGTTCGTCATCGAAACACCCGGCGGCGGCGGTTACGGGAAGGCGTAGCTGGACTACATCCCCATATAGGTGCGGCGGATGTCGGCATTGTCGGCCAAATCGTCGGTTTTGCCGCTGATCATCACCTTGCCGCTTTCGACGACAAAGGCTTGCTTCGCCAGTTCGAAGGCGGTCAGGATATCCTGTTCGACCAGCAGGATGGAAATACCGTTCCGGTTGATCTCCAACAGCGCTTCACTCAGCCGTTCGACGGCCTGCGGCGCCAGCCCCAGCGACAGTCGCGCCGAAAACAAATGCAGCGGCACTTGCCGACGCAACACTGAGTAACACTCTTCTGCTGATAGTTGTATTCATCTCCCTCTCCCTAGTGGATAGAATCTAACATATGGTACCCATAGGATCCCGTATCCCGGAAGGCGGCTTCCCGAGCGCACCGGCCGCGTTGCGCGATGGTTGTGGTGGGATGTCGCGCGCCTAACCGGTGAACTCAGGAAGCCGTCCTATGGGTACCATATGTTAAATTCTATCCACTAGTTGGTTTGGGTCCGTTTGTCCGGGGTCTCACGGTGGAATTCACTCTATTGGCACGCAGTAATCAACGTAACGCGTCGTAATTCTTGTTGAGCATCGGTGTGAACCCTAAGTCGATTCAACCGATCTCGGGCAGGATCTTTTCGGCAATTATTTCGATCTGCTCCATATCGAAGCGATACGGTACCAGCGTGATCTGCTGCACGCCGGCCTTTATATGCTCCTGAAGTTGTTCGATGCATTCGTCGGCGGTACCGAGGATAGCGCTTTCGGTGGTCGAATCGCTCCAGCCGGCAAAATCCCATTCGGTGGTCAGCCATTTATACATGGGCTCTTCCACCTCTTTCTTCGACTTGCCGACATAGATCGGCAGCTGATTGATGCTCTTGAGGGTGTCCGGGTCCTTGCCGGCTTCTTCGGCGAAACGGCGGACCTTGTCCCAGGATTTCACGAAGCCCTCAGCGGTGTAGTAATACGTCAGCCAGCCGTCACCGGCGACCGCGGCGCGCTTGAGCACCCGGTCCACATAACCACCGATGAGAATGGGCGGGCGCGGGTTCTGCACCGGCTTGGGAAACATGACGGCGTCGCGCAGTTCATAGGGCGGGTAGCTGCCGGTCACCGAATCCTCGGTCCACAAACGGGTCAGTACTTCCAGATTCATATCCATGATGTTGCCGCGCTTGTTGAACGGCACGCCCAGCGCATCGAACTCGCGCTTGTACCAGCCCGACGCCATACCCAACGTCAGCCGGCCGTTCGAGATCTGATCGATGCTGGAGAGCTGCTTGGCCAGCATCACCGGGTTGCGCGCCGGCAGAACCAGAATGCCGGTGCCGATGCGGATCCTTTCGGTTCGGGCGGCAACGGCGGTCAGAACCGAGAGAGAATCCAGGATGGGGAAATGCGGATCGACACCGAGCAAAACGTGATCCCATACCCAGACTGATTCATAGCCGAGCTCTTCCATGCGGACGCCATAGTCGATCAGCCCCTGAGGATCGGGCATCTCGGGATAGGCGGTGAAGTTCTGCATCGCGATGCCGAGGACTTTGCTGGCCATTTTGTTCTCCTTATTTTCGGTTACTCAGCCGATATAGACCCGGTCGGGATCGAGATTGCGCAGAAACGCGATTTCTTCCTCCTTTGGGGGCTCGGTGGTTTTCAGATTGTCCGCGAACAGCAGATCGAAGCCGGTCTTATCCTGCACCTCTTCCCGCGTAACGCCGTCATGCAGCGCTTCGACCCTCATGCGTTTGCTCTCGACATCGAACCCCATGATGGCGAGATCGGTGACCACCTGGGATGGCCCGCCGGTAATCAGACCGTCATCGGCGCGGCTGGTGCCGCCATGCCAGAAGCCCGTGCTGGTGACGAAGTCGACATTCTCCACCAGACGCCGTTTCTCATGCACCATGGCGACGATCATCTTTGTCAGGCTGGCGATATCGTTGCCGCCGCCGGTGCCCGGAAGCCTAATTTTCGGATCGTCGGCATCGCCTATAAAGGAGCTGTTGAGATTGCCGTACTGATCGACCTGCGCACCCCCCATGAAGCCGATATCCACATAGCCGCGCTGCAGCAGCAGCAGGACATCGGTGTTGGACAGCACCATATTGGCGCGCCTTGTGCAGCGCTGTTCATTGGTCGAGGGCGGCAATTCGCCAGGGACAATGAATGGGCCCAGCACACCGCCTTCGAACAGGATCGTGAGCCCGGGCGCTTGCATGGCCTGGGCCAGCGTCGCCGCCAATAGCGGGATCCCGACACCGGCGAAAATCGTCTGGCCGTCTTCCAATACACGGCTACTCATGACCGCCAAGAGCTCTGACGTGGTGTAGCCGCCTTCTGTAGTCGTGTCAGTCATTGTAGATGCTCCGCCCACGAATACCGGCGTCAACGAGGTTTTCCATGCCCAGCAGATCGAGATAGGCGGCCCAGCTCTCGGGCTCGAGAATATATTTTTTGATGTATTCCTTCACACCGGCCTCGGGGTCGGTGCGGATCATCTCGGCATAGGAATCCAGATTGGGCAGGAACGGCTCGTAGATGCCATAGCATTCATGGGGCGCACAGCCATAGGGGACCTCGACCACGGCATCGACGGTCACGAAGGGGATCTTTGTCCGATCGGGCGCGCGGCGAATCTGGTCGTTGGAGACGATACGTTCTGTCGTCAGGATCACCCGGTTGGCGGCCATGGCGATATCGGCATCCATGAAGGGCAAGCCATCCATCTGGGCATTGCCGTAAGCATCGCAGCGCTGCACATGGATCAGCGCCACATCGGGATTGAGCGCCGGCACCAGCAACACTTTTTCGCCCGTAAAGGGACAAATCATTTCCGTGGTCTGGTCTATACGCCCGCCGACATCCGACGCCATCATGGTCCGTGTCGGCATGAAGGGGATACCCATGGCGCCGGCGCGGTAGCGCAGCCCCATGGCCATGTGGCTCCATTCCTCGAAGGTCGCCTGTTTGGTCTCGGTGTAGTGGCGCATGACCTTGGACACGCCCCAGACGATCCCCTGGCTGAACCAGCTGGTCATGATGTGATTACTGACGCCCGAACCGTAAAACAAATCGCCCTCGGTCGACGTGATGCTGCGCGACACCGTGAGATCCTTTTTGCCGGCCCGGATCAGCGCCCACACCATGGCCATGGGGGTGCGCGACAATGTGCAGCCGCCGATGGCCAAGTGATCGCCGTCTTTCACCACCTTGGCGGCTTCTTCTAGCGACATGACCTTGTCGCGCAGGCTGCGGTCGCGGGCGCGGGTTTCCTCCCGCAGTTCCAGATAGGAATTTGTCACATCAAAGGCCCCGTCCCATCATTCCACACCGGTCTTCCCGTTGAAGTCCTCGATCATCCGGTCCCAGTCGGGCAGCGTAGCCGCCAGCCCCTGCCAGAACGACTGGTCACGGCGGCTATCGAAATCCTCCAGCGCGATCCCCTGCTGCTCAACCCAGGTAAAATAGCCGAGATTGAAGATACGCTTGCGGTCGCGATGGCTCAGTTCCAGGTAGTGATCGTTATCGAGGCCGGCCAGATGCTGGCCGAACACCTCGCCGGCGCTCACCGCATCGAAACCGTTGGGAAAATCGCGTGCGATCGCCTTTTGCCGTTCGCTGTCATAGAGCCCGGCGCCGTCGGTCGCGACAGTGACGATCACATGGTTTTCGGCGAGATTGAAATAGCGCGCCGTCTTGATCGCCGCTAGCACATTGGCGATGCCCGAGAGCCCCATCTTTTCCAGCTCATCGACAAGGCCAGGGTCGACGCCCCGCCGCCTCGCCAGATAGTCGCGCCCGACATCGGTGTTAAACAGCACATCGAGAGCATCGCAGCTCGTATCCGATATTCCAGCCACCACGTCGCTGTTCATGACGTTCTGGATCAGCGGAATATGCTTGTCGCCGATGCCCTGGATATTGTGCGCGCCATAGCCGTTATAGAGCATGGTGGGACATTCGATGGGCTCCACCGCGACGATCTTCGAGCCCTGCTCCCGTTTCAGGTAATCGCCGGCGCCCAGCGTACCGGCCGACCCCGTCCCCGACACAAAAGCAGCTAGTTCAAGATCGGGGTTGCTTTTTTTCAGGTTCAGAAAAACGGTCTCCAGCGCCGGACCCGTACAACCCAAATGGGCGAGGTAATTGGCGAATTCGGAGAACTGATTGAGAATGACGTTGGTGCTGTCGGTCTCTAGCTCGTTGCACTTGTCATAGATCTCCTTGACGTTGCTCTCCGAGCCCGGGGTGCGGATGATATCCTGGCTGTTGCCGACCCAGTTCTGCAGCCAGTCGAAGCGCTCCGCGCTCATCCCCTCGGGCAACACGGCAACGCCGCGCACGCCCAGAATGCGCGATACGGCCACCCCGCCACGGCAGTAATTGCCAGTGGACGGCCAGATGGCCCGGTGGTGCGCCGGATCGAACCGGCCGGTGACAATCCGCGTCGCCAGACAGGCATAGGCCGGCAGCACCTTGTGTGAACCGATCATCGGGAACCGGTTTCCAAGCGCAACCGCGATTTTTGCATCGACGCCGGTCAGCTCCTTGGGCAGCAACAGGAATCCCGGCACGTCTACCTGGGCGGCGCGGTCCGCGTCGTTGTACCAATTCACCCGAAACAGATTGGCGGCATGCGGGTCGTTGGGATCGACCGACGCAACCCGTGCCTGAATGTCGGCCGGGATGGTGGATGGATCGGCAAGCTGGGAAAAGGTGGGCAGCCGCACCCGGGCGTCACGCAGATGCGCCACCGCACTGTCATAGACGGCGCCGTCGGCGATTTCCGTGGAGAGATCGAGTCGGCCCATCACGGACACGCAACGTCACTGCGGAAGACACCCCAAAGCCTTGAAAACGCCATCATTTCCCTGAATTCATCGTTAGAATTATTAGCTCGATAAGATCATATCCTGCACACCACGGTCAACGGCGTGAAAACACTCTGCCGTGGATGCCGGCAATATGGAAACCGCGCAAGCCATCACGGATGCGCTGTTTGGCGCGCTCGGCAAATTAGGCACCGCCCAGGTCGCCAGGAGGCAGCGTAGCGATTTCTGATTGCCTATTCCTTCACCTGCACCGTCTCGTATTCGGCCGGCAGGGTGATTTCCATCACTTCGTAATCTTCGGAATAATACAGCACGTTGTGTTTGATGCAGGGCGGCTGGACCCAGCTGTCGCCGGCTTCAAAATGCTGTTCGCCCTGGCCTTCAAACCACACCGTCGAACGGCCCTTGAGACAAAACACCATCTGAAAATCGAGGTCGTGGTAATGCATGCCGCTGCCGCCTTCGGGGCAGGCTTTGGTGGTGCGGATGATCTGCGCATGCACCTTACCGCCGGTCGCCTCGGCGACGCCAAGGTCGCGGTATTCGCGATAAACTCTCAGCCCGCCACTGATGAACGGGTTGTCCCTAGCGTGATTGACGACAAAGGGGGAATAGATTTTGTTGCCGCTCATATTTGTCCTCCTCGGATTTGATAATTTTCCAACATAGTGCCAGACCGTTTCCCAGGGGCAAGGCCTGTCCATGACGCAAAGCCAATCAGCTGCTAGTCTGACAACCAAAGGAAGACAGTCAGTAGGGCACGTCATGGAACCGTTTGAATTTGTCGGCCTGCCGAGCCGGGCGATTTTCGGCGCGGGCAAAATCGCGACACTCAAGGACGAAATTGAGGCCTTGGGGGCAAGCCGTGCAATGTTCTGCTGTTCTCCGGGGCGAGCAGAAACAGTGGAAAAGCTTGCAAACACGCTGGGTTCGCTGAATGCCGGCATCTGCGACCGCGCCTTGCCCTTTTCGCCCATGGAAGCGGTCCAGGAGGGCAGAGCCGCGGCGCGGGACACAAAGGCGGATTGCCTGGTCTCTTTTGGCGGCGGTAACGCGGTGGGGTTCGCCAAGACCATCGCGCTGGCATTGGACCTCCCGATCATCGCCAGCGCAACGACCTTTTCGGGATCGGAAACCACAGCACTTCAGGGCATCATCAAGGATGGCAAGCGGGTGCAAAACGCCTCGCCCCGCATGCAGGCCAAAACGCTGATCTACGATCCCGAATTGACCCTCCCTGTCCCGTTGGGCGACCTGATCCCCAGTGGCATGAATTCCATGGCCCATGCCGTGGGCGCCATGGTCGCCAACAACGGCAATCCCGTATCGCGCCTCTGCGCTCAGGAAGGCATCCGTGTAATGTCGTCGGCGTTACGGAAAATGGCGAAAGATCCAGCAGATCTGGACGCGCGGAACAGCGCTTTCTATGGCGCCTGGCTGAATGCCAACACGCTCAAACTGGCGCCGGGCGGGGTGAACGTCCACCACAAGCTCTGTCATGTTTTGGGCGGCGGATTCGGTCTGCCGCATGCCGCGGTTCATACCGTCATTCTGCCCCACTCCACCGCCTATAACAGCCAGGCCGTCCCGCGGGCGATGCGGGAAATTTCCGCAGCACTGGGGGACAAAACCGGTGATACGGCGGGCAGCATTTTCGATCTGGAGTGCGAAATCGGCGCTCCGACATCCTTGCGGGATGTTGGACTGCCGGAGAACGCTCTCGACGATGTCGCCGATCAGGTCGCGACGGATTCCTATTACAGCAACCCGCGTCCCATCGAACGCGGGGGCATCCGTGAATTGCTGGAGAATGCGTGGCAAGGCAAGCGCCCGGGGTGAACGGAGCCGCGTTAACCATATGCGCGCGGAACCCTTAACAAAATACCCCGCCCGGTTATTTCGGGCGGGGTATTTTGTTAACCGCAGTTCATCCCGTCTGTAGTCGGAATACGCTTAGTCTGTATAACTTTGATTTTGTCCCTGTCGTGCGTATTCCCGCCAACCCGTTGAAACTAGATCCGCTCGATCAGACCGACCGCCGCGGTCGCGAACACAGCGAACAGCGCCGAAGAGACCAGAAATAAAGGAAGTTAGAGAGTAAAATTTATCATCGCCACCAACCCCGTTGTTATATTATCGCCAGTCCGTCCCTCCCCCCCAGCCGAAAGTAATTAAATAAAGTATTATTAGTTTTTTCAATAAAAGTCGTAAGAAATTTTATTCGAATTTTAAATAGATACTATTTTATTATTAACTATACTCAGTAATAATGTTAATAATAGGGCCAACGAACCAAGTCAATCCGTATTAACTATTCTTTGGGTAGCACATCCGCCCACTTGGCCCTGATACGCGCATCGAGCTCCGGGCTGTTGCGCGCGACGATCGGAAAAGTGTCGCGCCGCCGCCACGGCCGGCAGGCATCGATCACGACACGCGAATTGCGGCGGTCGGTTTCGTCGTCATAACACATGGGGTCGAGGTGTGAGCTCCACCCTCCATTCACGATGTCGACGTCTTCGCGCGGGTCGCATCTTGTGCACATAGACCAGATCACGTCGTTGATATTGGTTGGATCGATATCGTCATCAACCACGATGGTCCATCGGTTGCAATAAGCGCCGGCCAGACATTGCGAGGCCACCATGCCGGCCTGTTTGGCGTGCCCACCATAAAGCTGCTTGATGGAAACGGTGAGCCAAAAGCGGCTGCCGCCTGCCTCATGCGCCCAGACACCTTTGATCTCCGGTATGCCCGCAGCCTCAAGCTGGCTCCACACCGCCCCGCAGCGATACTGGCCCAAATAATAGGTATTGTCGTTGGGCGGCACGGCGGGCACCGCGCCCATCAGCACCGGGTTATGACGATGCATCAGGGTGTTGATCCTGATCGCCGGTTCCGGCCGCTGACCGCCGGCGTAATAGCCGGTCCATTCGCCGAGCGGGCCTTCCATGATCTCGTCATCGGGATGGATCAAGCCTTCGAAGGCAATCTCGGCATTGGCCGGCACCGGCAGGCCGGTCTTGGGCATATTGATGACTTCGACCGCTTCGCCGAAGATGCCGCCGGCTGCCTCGTACTCGTTCTTGCCATAGGGAATTTCCAGTCCCGCCAGCATAAACAATGCTGGATGCATGCCGAACACCGCCGCGACGGGACAGGGCTCGCCGCGCTTGTGGTATTTTTCCATGATCAGGCGGCCATGCTTGCCCGGCGACATCATAATGCTGGCGACGCTGGGCCCATGAGCCTGGGTCCGATAGGTGCCATAGTTGATCCAGTCCGAGTCGGGATCCTTCATTACCACCATGCAGGCGGTGCCGATGAAATGACCGCCATCGTGTTCATGCCAGATTGGGGTGGGAATTTTAGTGATATCGATTTTGGCGCCTTCGGTAACATTTTCCAGCAGCGGGCCACCATTGACCTGTTTCGCCGGAACGGACGGCGCCTTGGTCATATACTCGCGCCACCACTGGATGAGGTCCAGATCAGACGTATCGGCTGGCAGGCCCAAAGCGATATTGATCCGCGGCGTCGATGTCAGAAGATTGGACATGACCCGGTGCCCCTTGGGAAACCCGGGTATGTCATCGAACATCAGCGCCGGGTTACCCATCTTGCGCTGCACCACATCGACAATACCGCCAATATCCTCCTTGGGCTCCGCGCCGGAAATATTGTGCAGCTCACCGGCTGCCTCCAGCTCCGCGATCCAGTTTCTCAAATCTTTATTGGCCAATTCTGTTTCCTCCCAACAGGGGTATCGATCGGGCCCCACGCGGGCCGGCGACTATTAATTATAGATCGATAATCGGACCCGCTGTTGATGACAATGGTCAATTAAGGGCAACCGGCAAAATCTCCGTGGGCTCACCTTGCGCTCGGTGAAATAAGATGGAACATTCTTTGTCGCACAACGCGGGATTGAACGCGTCAAAGGATCAAAAGGAGCGCACGTGAAGGCGCCAAAATTCAGCTATGTTCGCGCAGACAATATCGACCAGACGCTGGCGCTGCTTAGCGAGCATGGCGAAGATGCACGTATTCTGGCCGGTGGACAAAGCCTGATGCCGACGCTCAACATGCGCCTGTCACAGCCGGAAATTTTAATCGATATCAACCGTCTGGACGCCCTTAAAGGGATTTCGGTCAAAGACGGCATTGTGCGGATCGGGGCGCTGGCCCGCCATGCCGAGGTCGCCGGCTCGGACATCATCGCCGAACATCTGCCGCTGATCGCCGAGGCGATGCCCCATGTCGCCCATGTCGCCGTGCGCAATCGCGGCACCTTCGGCGGCAGCATTGCGCTGGCCGATCCGGCGGCCGAAATGCCCGCTTGTGCGCTGGCGCTTGGCGCGACTTTCGTCCTGCAGGGCACCGCCGGGCGCCGCGAAGTGGCGGCCGATGATTATTTCCTCGGGCTGTACGAGACCGCCCGAAAGCCGGACGAACTTCTGGTCGAGACGCTAATCCCCGCCGAACGCGGCGGCAGCATTTCGGTGTTCCTTGAACTGGCGCAACGCCACGGTGATTTCGCCATGGCGGGCATCGCCTGCGTCGCCAGGATCGACGGTGACAGGATTATCGACGCACGCCTGGTCTATTTCGGCAGCGAGGCCAAACCGACCCTGGCAAGCAACACGATCGCCGCCATCGGCGGCAAGGCCTGGTCTGAAGCGACGCAGGACGACGCCAATGCCGCGCTCGCCGGCGATCTCGATCCGATGACCAATCTTCAGGGCAGCGCCGCCATGAAATTGCACCTCCAGCGCGTTCTGACCAAACGGGCACTCGACGCCGCGATCGTCCGCGCGAGGGCAGCCTGATGAGCGAAGAAACACTGGCGATCACGCTAAATATAAATGGCGAGGACGTGACCCGCACTGTTGCGGTACGCCAGCATCTGGTCGATTTCCTGCGCATTGAAATGGGCCTGACGGGATCCCACCTTGGCTGCGAACACGGTATTTGTGGCGCCTGTTCGGTGCGGGTCGACGGCCAGGTGGTGCGGGGCTGCCTGATGCTGGCAGTGCAGGCGGACGGCGCCGAGGTGGTGACCATCGAAGGCCTGACCGAGACCGGCGAAATCGCCGATTTGCAGGAAATATTTGTCACAAGAAACGCGCTGCAATGCGGCTATTGCACGCCCGGTATGTTGATGACCATCGCCGAGCTATTACGCGATCCGGAACCCGTAAGCCGAGATGGAATAAGGGCCTATCTTTCAGGTAATTACTGCCGCTGCACCGGGTATCACGCTATTGTCGACGCGGTCGAAACGACGCTGAAAAACCGGCTCAGGGGATAGTTAGAGATGAACACCAAGGCCCAACCAAACCCCTTCGACCGCCCCAACAGCTATGTCGGGCGAACCCTGTCACGGGCCGGCGCGAAGCGGGCTGTGGCTGGACGCGGCCGCTACACGGACGACATCACATCGCCGCGGATGGTCCATGCCGCCTTCGTCAGAAGCCCCTACGCCCACGCCAACATCATCGACATCGATGTGTCGAAGGCGGCCAGCCAGCCGGGTGTTGTCATGACAATGACGGGGGCCGAGTTGGCGAAACGTTGCACCGGACCCTGGGTCGGCGTCCTGTCCTGTTTCGAGGGTATGAAATCGGCGCCGCAATATCCCATGGCGGTGGACCGCGCCTGCTGGCAAGGCGAACCGGTGGTGATGGTGGTCGGGCATACCCGCGCCCAGGCTGAAGACGGCGCCGAGCTGGTCACGATCGAGTGGCGGGAACTTCCCGTCACCATCGAAAAGGAAACCGCGCTGGATCCCGCGACACCGGTTATCCACCCGGATCTCGGCGATAATCTGGCCTTCGAGAAATCCATCGATAGCGGCAACGTCGATGCCGCGTTCGACGCCGCCGATATAATTGTCGAAGACATTTTCGAATTCGGCCGGCACACGGCGGTCAGCCTGGAGCCCCGCGCCGTGCTCGCCGATTACGATCCCGGAACGGAGCGGCTGACGGTCCATACCAGTAGCCAGGTTCCGCACATGATCCAGGTGCTGTATGCGCGCACGCTGGGCATAGCGGAACATAACGTGCGGATCGTGGCGCCCGATGTGGGCGGCTCGTTCGGGCTGAAAATCCATAGTTTTGGCGATGAAATAGCCGCAACCGCGGCCTCCATGGCCCTTGGGCGGCCGGTAAAATTCATCGCCGACCGGCTGGAATCGTTTGTGACCGACATTCACGCCCGCGAAAACCGCGTCAAGGCGCGCATGGCGGTCAGCAGGGACGGGCAAATTCAAGCGCTGGACATCGATATCCTGGCCGGTGTCGGGGCCTATTCCCAATATCCCCGCACCAGCGTTTTCGAAGCCAACCAGATCCTCAACATCACCGGCGGACCCTACGCCCATCAGCATTACCGGGCCAGGGCGAAGGTCGTCTATCTCAACAAGGTCCCGACCTCGCAATACCGCGCGGTCGGCCATCCGATCGGCAACACGGTCGGGGAATCATTGGTCGACAGGGCAGCCGAGGCGACTGGCCTGGACCCGCTGGAAATCCGCCGCCGCAACGTGATGGCCGATGATTCCTACCCGCGGATGTCAGCCGCCGGCATCGAAATGCAGGATTTGTCACATCAGGCCTGCCTCGAGACGCTGGCAGAGCGCATGGGCTACGCGGCCCTGCGTGACGAACAGGCATCTTTCCGTCAAAAAGGCATCCAGCGCGGTATAGGCATCGCGGCCTTTATCAAGGGCACGGCGCCTGGACCGCATGGCTATTACGGCGCCGGCGGCGCGCCCATCTCATCGCAGGATGCCTGTACCATCAAGCTCGAGCCTTCCGGCGGGGTCATCTGCGCGGTCGGCGTCACCGATCAGGGCCAGGGCGTCGACACCGTCATGGGGCAGATCGCCGCCGCGGCGCTCGGCATTCCCATCAACACCATACGGGTGATCGAAGGCGACACCGACGCCACCCCCTATGGCGGCGGCACCTATGCATCGCGCGCCACCGCCATCGGCGGCGAGGCCACCTATCAGGCGGCGCGGGCGCTACGGGAAGAAATCCTCATCATTGCCGGTGCTCTTCTTCAGGCGGAACCCCATACGCTCGATATCGTCGATGGCAATGTGGTCGATGCTGGCAGCGAGACAATGCGCATTTCGCTGGCTGAGATAGGCCGGATCGGTCACTTCCAGGTTGGCGAACTGCCCAATTCCCTTCAGCCAATTCTGTCCGCCACGCGCCGTTTCCGGCTGACCGATGCTCTTTATATCTTCACCAACGGTATCCAGGGCACCTATGTGGAGGTCGATACCGACACAGGGTTCATTAAGCTGCTCAGGCATTGGGTGGTGGAGGATTGCGGCCGAGTGATCAATCCGCAGCTCGCCGATGAGCAGGTTCGCGGTGGCGCCGTGCAGGGTATCGGCGGCGCCCTGTTCGAACATTGCGTCTATGACGAGGCCGGCCAGCTGCAGAACGGCACCATGGCGGATTATCTGACCCCCATGGCGGGCGAAATGCCCGACATCGACGTGGCGCACATACAGACGCCGACCAGTGTTTCGGAACTCGGCGCCAAGGGTGTCGGCGAATCCGGGACCGGCGCCGCGCCAGCCGTCGTCATGAATGCCGTCAACGATGCCCTGCGGCCCTTTGGCGCCCGGGTGACCGCCCAGCCAATGACCCCGGAATCGATTCTCATGGCGTTGGGTAAAATATAGGGACGATGTCAACGCGAACACTTCCCCTCACCCCTCCCGCAAGCGGGAGGGGGTTGCGAAGCCTTGGCGAGCCAACGAGCGAGCTTAGGGGCAGATGGGTGAGGGGAAAACCGCAAGGGAGACAGCCATGATCGTCGATATCTACACCCATATCTTTCCAGCCACCGCCTACGAAAAAATGACCGCCATGTCGGCCGATTTGGGCAATATCGGCAAGCGCATCGCCAATATGAAATTCCTGCACGATCTCGATGGCCGGTTTCGCGAGATGGATACCTACGGCGATTACCGCCAGATCATCTCGCTGCCCAATCCGCCGCTCGAAGACGTCATGACCCCGGAACAGGGGACCGAAGTGGCCAAAATCGCCAACGATGCCATGGCAGAACTGGTGCAAAAACATCCGGACCGGTTTCCGGCTTTTGTCGCCGCTATTTCCATGCTCGATATGGATGGCGCCCTGGCGGAACTGGACCGCGCCGTCACCAAGCTGGGGGCTAAAGGGGTGCAG
>Ga0310124_10001313_pt1 | contig 17326 bp, 10 predicted proteins | sample CB11b_AW_Bot5_MG_FD_203507 | JGI IMG/M metagenome (GOLD analysis project Ga0310124, IMG submission 203507) | Marine microbial communities from Western Arctic Ocean, Canada - CB11b_AW_Bot5 | ecosystem: Environmental > Aquatic > Marine > Oceanic | place: Canada: Western Arctic Ocean | collected... | reverse complement strand
TTACTACCTCGATCAGCTGAGGATGCCCAAGTACATGATCAACGCGGCCGGTGACCAGTTCTTCCTGCCTGATTCTTCCAGGTTCTATTTTGACCAGCTCCAGGGAGAGAGGTACCTGCGCTACGTACCCAACACAGACCACTCTCTGTTCGGCACCGACGCTTCCGCAGGAGTCGCCGTTTTCACGGGGATGATTTCGCGCGGCACTCCGCGTCCTGAATTCTCCTGGAGCATGGAAGATGATGGCTCGATCCGGGTGTCAGCTACAGATCGGCCTGTCGAGGCACGGCTCTGGCAGGCGACCAATCCGGATGCGCGTGATTTCAGGCTGGCCGCCCTGGGCGCGGCCTGGAGAAGCAGGTTGCTTGGCGATGATGGCAAGGGCGCCTATGTCGGGCGTGTCCGTCTGCCGGAAAAAGGCTGGGTGGCCTTCTTTGTCGAGCTGACCTACCGACTCGATACGGGCGAGACGATCAAATTCACCACGGGCATCCGGGTGCTTCCGGAAAAGCTTCCCTATATCGAGAAGTTGAAGGTCTACGCCGCGCCGGAAAAGTCTGATTTCTGATCTCATCAGGCATTAAATCCCGACTTGCCGGTAGGTTTACTTGTTAAGCACGAGCAGATCTATTAAATTGTAGTTGATCGCGAATCGCGGGTGCCAGCCTGACCCGCAGTGCAGCGCCAGGTACTAAAGATTCCTTGAAATAGAGCAGAAGGCGCCCTCATGAACCGCATCCAGCCGTCTCTTTCGGTATCTTCAATCCTTCTCCTCGCGGCCGCCATACTGGCACCCGGGATGGTTTCGGCCGAGGATAAGAAGGTCTCTAAATTTACCTCCGAACAGATCGGCTTCTTTGAAAAGGAAGTCCAGCCGGTTCTCGAGAATCGCTGCTACAAGTGCCATGGGGATGGCAAGAAGGTAAAGGGCAGTCTGCGGCTGAATTCACGGGCCAATGTGCTCAAGGGCGGAGTTGTCGGCCCTGCTGTCAGTCTCGAGAATCGCGACAAGAGCCTGGTTCTCCAGATGATCTCCTATAAGGATGATGAGCACCAGATGCCTCCCAAGGGGAAGCTCCCCCAGGCTGAGATTGACCTGCTCACCCGCTGGGTGAAGATGGGGATCCCCTGGACTCCCGGCGCGCAGGCGCCTGGCGGCGAGGCGGGAGCGAAGGAGACCGCCGCAATTACGGCTGAGGATCGCGCCTGGTGGGCCTACAAGCCGGTGAAGCGCCCAGCTGTTCCGGCCGTCAAGGATGGTCAGTGGATCAAGAACCCGATTGACGCGTTTATTCTCTCCCGGCTCGAGAAGGATGGACTTCGGCCGGCCCCCCCGGCGAGCAAGGAGACCCTGGTCCGTAGAGCCTATTATAACCTGATCGGCCTGCCGCCGACCCCCGCTGAGGTCAAGGCGTTCCAGGCGGACAACTCCCCCGGCGCCTGGGAGGCTCTGATCGACAGGCTGCTCGAGTCCAGGCACTATGGAGAAAAATGGGCCAGGCACTGGCTTGACCTGGTACGTTTCGCTGAGACCCACGGCTACGAGCGGGACAACAACAAGGCGCATGCCTGGAGATATCGGGACTACGTCATCAAGTCCTTCAACGAGGACAAGCCGTACGACCGTTTCGTGATGGAGCAGATCGCCGGCGATGAGTTGGAGAATGTAGATGCGGACAGCATCTCGGCCACCGGCTTTTATCGACTTGGAATCTGGAATGATGAGCCGGCTGACAGGTTGCTGGCGAAGTACGATGTATTGGACGGGGTGCTGTCGACGACCACCCAGGTGGTCATGGGGATGACGGTTGGTTGCGCGCGCTGTCATGATCACAAGAAGGATCCGATTCCACAGGAGGACTATTACCGCCTGCTCGCCTTCTTTCAGGACGTGACCAATATGAACGACCGCTCGACGCGCAAGGTCATGGACAATGTCGAGAGCGAGAAGCTCAAGGTCGAGCTGGCGAAAAAAGAGGCTACAGAGAACGGGTTCTATAACCAGATCTTCCAGCTTGAGGAGGACTTCAAGCTGGCCCTCATGAAAAAGGATGGCCTCAAGACGGCCGCAGGCGTGCGGGTGCCTGATCTCGTCGAGCTCTCCTTCAAATTCTATCGAGACACCTGGAAGAAGCTTCCCGATTTTGACCTCATCAAGCATGAGGCCGGGGGAAAGCTGGCTGATGGGTTCCTCTCCCTGCGGCCGGCTTCGCGCAAGCATGCTGTCGGCCTGGTTTTTGAGGGCAAGCTGAGGGTGCCCGCGGATGGAAAATACTCCTTCAAGCTCTCCTCCACTGCAGGTATCCGCCTGCTGGTTGGCGGCAAGAAGGTCTTCGAGGCTGACGGGGCCGGCTCGCATTCCGGAGACGCCCCGGTCGAGCTGAAGGCTGGGCTCAGGGACATTCGTCTCGAGTATTTCAACGCCTACGAAGAGCCGAGTCTTTCAGTCTTGTGGTCAGGCCCCGATTTTACCGACCGGGGGCTCACGCTGACCAAGGCCGAGGAGTCGACCATCATCGGAACCTCGAAAAAAGATGCCCAGCGCTGGTCCTACACGCTGAAGAAGCCCGAGGGCGGCTGGGCGCGACCGGGGTACAAGACCAAGGGATGGAAGAAGGGTCCAGGCGGCTTCGGAACCAACGGCACGCCGGGAGCGGTGGTGCGAACCGAGTGGAAGACTCGTGATATCTGGTTGCGTAAGGAATTCAGCCTCGAGCGCCTGCCGGGAACGCTATTCCTCGATATTTGCCACGACGAAGATGCCGAGGTGTATATCAACGGAGCCCTGGTCAAGAAGCTCTCCGGTCACAGGAATGATTACATTTCGTTCAGCCTTCCCCAGGCGGCTGTTAAGGCTCTCGGGGTCGGCCTGAACACCATCGCTGTTCATTGCAAGCAGACCGGCGGCGGGCAGTATATCGATGTGGGCCTGCGGGCCGGAAAGTTTACCGGTGAAGACATCACCTCGCTCATCAAGCGGCGTGGAGAGGAGCTGATCGGCGCCGCGAACAGGAAGCTCTATGACGAGCTCCGGGCGAAGCTCCAGGACAGCAAGGCGCGTGGAGTTGTACAGACGACCAAGTCGACCAGCTACGACACCATGGCCGTTGCGGAAAAGGGGAGGTCTCCTACCCATATCCTGCTCAGGGGCAATCCTCATCTCCAGGGTAAGAAGGTTGAGCCCGGCTTCCCGGCGGTTTTGACCTCGGTCGCTCCACGAATAACCCAGAGGCCGGACTCGCAGACCTCGGGCAAGAGAAGGGCCCTGGCCGAGTGGATGGTCAGCAAAGACAACCCCACGAGCTCGCGAACGATCGCCAACCGGCTCTGGCAATTCCATTTTGGCAGGGGAATCTGCCCCACGCCCAGCGACTTCGGGAAGCTGGGCCAGTTGCCGACTCACCCGGAGCTTCTCGACTGGCTGGCCGTTGAGATGGTCGCGCGGGACTGGAAGCTGAAGGATTTCCATAAGCTGCTGATGACCTCGAATGCCTACAGGATGTCCTCGAAGTCGGTTGCGAAAGCCCTTGAGGCCGATCCCGCCAACAATCTCTTCTGGCGTTTCAATATGCGGAGACTGTCGGCCGAGGAGATCCGGGACTCGATTCTCAAGGTCAATGGGACGCTCAGCACGAAGTACCTTGGGGCGAGCTTTTATCCCGAGGTGCCCCGCGAGGTTCTACAGACCTCATCCCGCCCGGGCGGTGTCTGGCGGAAGTCTTCGCCGGAGGAGCAGAGACGACGCAGTGTCTATATCTTCATCAAGCGCTCCCTCATACCTCCGATGCTTTCGACCCATGACCTGGCAGATACGGATTCCAGCTGCGCCTCACGGTTTACCACAACGGTACCAACCCAGGCCCTGACCATGCTCAACAGCAAGTTTCTGAACGACCAGGCCGGCGTGTTCTCCGCCTATCTGCAGAAGGACTTCGGCGACGATGTTCGGGGGAAAATCAGCGCGGGCCTCCACCTCGTCTTCTGCCGGAAGCCGGCGAAGGACGAGGTCGATAAATGCGTCAAGTTAATCAATGACTTCCAGGTGGAAGATAAGCTCAGCGCCGAGCAGGCGTTCAAGTATTTCTGCCTGTTGGCTCTCAATCTCAATGAATTCGTCTACCTCGACTGAGGAGTAAAACCATAAGTATGAGCAATTCAATGAACAGGCATGGCGGCGGCAACCAGTTCTGTGGTCGGACTCGCCGGGAATTTCTCTGGCAGACCGGCGGCGGGTTTACAGGCACCGCCCTCGCAGGGATGCTTGGCAGCAACTTCTTCGCTGACCAGGCGGTGGCGGCCGATGGGGTGAGCAAGTTCGAGAATCCCCTCTCGGTCAAGCAGCCTCACTTCAAGCCGAAGGCGAAGAACGTAATCTTCCTCTTCATGTATGGCGGCCCCAGCCAGGTCGACACGTTCGACTACAAGCCTGATCTCTATCCTCTTGATGGAAAGACCATCGAGGTCAAGACCTTTGGCCGTGGAGGCCGAAAGAGCAAGGGGCGGGTCGTTGGCCCCAAGTGGAAATTCAAACGCTACGGTAAATGCGGCAAGATGATCTCGGACCTTTTCCCTCACCTGGGTACTTGTGCCGATGACATCGGCTTCATTCATTCGATGTACGCTGACTCTCCGCTGCATGGCTCGGCCCTGCTCAATATGAACTCCGGCCGTGTTCTCAGCGGCAACCCCTGCATCGGAACTTGGGCGACCTACGGGCTCGGCAGCGAGAACCAGAACCTGCCCGGTTTTGTTGTCATGCTGAGTAATAAGGGAGGGCCGATCAGCGGCGCCAAGAACTGGACGAGCGGTTACATGCCCGCCTCCTACCAGGGCACTGTTGTTAAGGCTACCGGAACTCCGATCCTGGACCTGGCCATGCCGCCGGGAATGACCAAGAGTGTCCAGCGGCGTCTGCTTGACAATCTCAACGACATCAACTCGGCACATTACGCTCAGCACCCGACCAACTCAAACCTGGCCGCAAGGATTGCGAGCTATGAGCTTGCCTTCAACATGCAGAAGCATGCGCCTGAGGCGGTTGATTTTAACCAGGAGTCCGATGCGACCCGTGATCTCTACGGCATCGATGGGTCTCGAACTGATGACTTCGGTCGGAAGTGTTTGCTGGCCCGGAGGCTTGTCGAGCGCGGCGTTCGCTTTATCCAGGTCTACTCCGGTGGGGCGCATAACGATGACAATTGGGATGCCCATGGCAGCCTCGAACGCAACCACGGCATCCATGCCGGCAATACCGACAAGCCCATCGCGGGATTGATCAAGGATCTCAAGCAGCGCGGGATGCTCGATGAGACCCTGATCGTCTGGGGCGGTGAGTTCGGTCGCCAGCCAACGGCTGAGTACGGTAAGGGCACCGGTCGGGATCACAACGCCTACGGCTTCACGATGTTCATGGCCGGCGGCGGGATCAAGGGCGGCGTCAGCGTTGGGAAGACCGACGAGCTCGGAGCACACGCCATCGAGAATCGTTTCCACGTCAAGAATCTCCATGCGACGATATTGACGCAGCTGGGGATTGATCCGAACCGGCTGAGTTTCTTCTACAACGGTCTTGACCAGAAGCTTGTTGGAGTTGAAGGAGCCGAGCCGATTCACCAGCTCATTGCCTGAGAGGGCGCCCCTGGTGACTGGATCCAAGGCAGGCGCTGAGGCCGGGGCTGGGCGCCTCCAGGCCTATGACATTGCCCGGGGACTCGCCTTCCTGGGGATGGTGATCGTCAACTACAAGATTCTCCTGTCTGGCCTCAGCCCAGTCGGGCCGGGCTGGCTGAATAGCCTCACCGGTGTTTTTACGGGGAGGGCGGCGGCGCTCTTCGTGGTCGTCGCCGGGGCGGGGATCTCTTTGATGGCGTCTCGGGCGAAGGAGAAAGAAGCCGGCCTTGCCGCTTTTCGTTTTATTCTCTGTAAGCGCGCTCTCTTCCTGGTCGCGCTGGGCTACGGCTGGGTGGAGCTCTGGCCTGCGGACATTCTCCATTTTTATGGTTTCTATTTTCTTTTCGCCGCGGTCTTTGTCTCCTTGCCTGGGAGATGGCTGTGGGCGCTCACGGGCTCGTCGGTCGCCGGCTTTACCATGCTCTACCTTGTCGTCGGTTTCTGGGATGACTGGAACCTTGAAACACTCGAATACAGGAACTTCTGGGAGCCCCGGCAACTGGTGAAAAACCTGGTGTTCAACGGTTTCCATCCCCTTCTGCCCTGGCTGGGCTTTCTCTTTGCCGGGATGTGGCTTGGGCGGCAGGATCTCGTAAATCGTCGAACGAGCCGGCGTGTGCTGGTCACCTCAGCGCTGGTTGCCGCCTGCAGCTATCTCCTCGCCTGGTTTCTCACCGGCGCCCTGGCGAAAAAACCGAGCCACGGGCGCCTGGATGAATTTGTCATGGCACTTCAGCAGTTGGCGAAGGCGGAGAGCCTTCCTCCTGCGCCGCTCTACGTTCTCTCCGCAGGCGGCGTGGCCTTCAGCGTTGTGGCGTTGAGCTTTCTTGTCTGCAGGTCAGTCGGCGCAAAAAAGATTTTTCACCCCCTGGCCTGCGCCGGGCGCATGGCTCTGACCCTCTACATCGCTCATGTCTTTATCGCTTTCGTCATCGTCGGGGACCAACTCGAAGAGGGGAAATTGGGTAGTCTGGAGTTGACCGAGTCCGCGGTATGGATTGTCGCAGTCTGGGTGGTATCTATTCTTGTCGCTACCGGCTGGTTTCGCTTTTTTCGGCGTGGTCCATTAGAGTCGGTGATGCGCTTTCTGACTGGTTGAGCGGCATGGGAACGTGGATACAGGCGGTCGAGGTAAAGGCATGATGCACGGACAAAAAGAGACCATTCTCCAATTTGGCGCCGGTAAATTCCTCAGGGCCTTCTTTGATCTTTTCGTGCAGGAGGCTGCCGAGGCGGGCGAGGATCCAGGGAAGGTGGTCGTAGTCCAGTCGACCCCGGGAAGTCGTGTTGAAGAGCTGAACGCCGCCGGCTGCGCTTACCATGTGCTTCTGCGCGGGATCTGCGCTGGCGAGAGGACAGATGAGGCCAGGCGGGTTGAGAGCATCAGCAGGGCCCTGGTTGCAGGGGATAGCTGGGATGAGGTGTTCGAGCTCGCACGCTCGCCTGAACTGCGGGTCGTGGTATCGAACACGACCGAGAAGGGGTACGAGGTAGATGAGTCAGATGCCCCCGATTCTTCTCCACCGAACTCTTTTCCCGCCAAGCTTCTCCAGGTTCTCCTGGCGCGCTTTGAGGCGAACCTGCCGGGACTGACGATCCTTCCCTGTGAGCTTATCGAACACAACGCCAGCAGGCTGCGGGGACTTGTGCTGGGGTTGGCCGAGCTGTGGGGCGCGTCTCCGGTTTTTCTCCGGTGGGCCGCCAGGGAATGCTCCTGGCACGAGAACCTGGTTGACCGGATTGTTACCGGGACCCCTTCTGAACATCCCCTGCTTGAGGAGGATCCGCTGGTGGTGGCCTGCGAGCCCTTCGCCCTCTTCGCCATCGAGAAGCTCGATGGAAGGCTCGATCTTTTTTCCCATCCGGCGATTTTGCCCGTCGATGATGTGACGCCCTATGCGCTGCGCAAGGTCAGGATTCTCAACGGCGCCCACACGGCCCTCGTGGCGAAGGCCCTGCCGGCCGGGTTTGAGACGGTGCGGGGGGCTGTGGAGGACCCCGGGATGGGCGCCTGGTTGCGGGAGCTTCTCTTTCAGGAGATAGTGCCCACGGTGAGCGACCGGGTTGACGATGCAGAGGGTTTCGCCCGCGAGGTGCTGGAGAGATTTCAGAACCCTTTCGTCGAGCATCGGCTCGAGGACATCGCTCTGCATCACGAGGATAAAATGCGGCTGCGGCTGCGGCCTACCCGTGAGGAATATGCTGAACAAACTGGTGAAGATCCGGTTATCCTGACGGAAATCCTCAGGAGCCAAGGCTGATTGATGCGACAGTATCTGGATCTTTTGAACCGTATTTTTGATGACGGCGTCGAAAAAGGCGACCGCACCGGAACCGGGACGCTCAGCGTCTTCGGGCGCCAGCTGCGCTTTGATCTCGGCCAGGGGTTTCCCCTGCTGACCACGAAGAAACTGCATCTGCGCTCGATCATTCACGAGCTGCTGTGGTTTCTGAAGGGGGACACGAACACCGCCTATCTCAAGGAGAACGGCGTCGGGATCTGGGATGAGTGGGCGGACGAGGCGGGGAACCTCGGGCCGGTCTACGGGCACCAGTGGCGTTCCTGGGGGACTCCCGATGGCGGGACTATTGACCAGGTCTCGCAGGTGATTGAGCAGATCAGGAAGACCCCGGATTCACGTCGACTGATCGTGAGCGCCTGGAATGTAGGGGAGCTGGAGTCCATGGCTCTTCCGCCCTGTCATCTCCTCTACCAGTTTTATGTGGCGGAAGGAAAGCTCTCCTGCCAGCTCTACCAGAGAAGCGCTGATGTCTTCCTGGGGGTTCCCTTCAATATAGCCAGCTATTCGCTGCTCCTGCTGATGGTAGCCCAGGTCGCCGGGCTTGAGCCGGGAGAGTTTGTTCACACCTTCGGCGATGTTCATCTTTATTCCAATCACATAGAGCAGGCGAAGCTGCAGCTCTCGCGGGAGCCGAGAGAGCTGCCGGCCATGAAACTGAACAACGAGGTGGAGGATATTTTTTCTTTCAGGTTTGAAGATTTCGAGCTCGAGGATTACGACCCCCATCCCCACATCAAGGCTCCGGTCGCGGTATGAAGCTGTCGTGTATCTGGGCCATGTCGGAGAATTATGTCATCGGAAGGGACGGGGATCTCCCCTGGCGTCTCTCTGCCGACCTGCAGAGATTCAAGGCTCTTACCATGGGGCATCATATCGTCATGGGGAGAAAGACCTGGGAGTCGATTGGCCGTCCCCTGCCGGGACGAACGAGCATCGTGCTGACCCGTGACCCCGAATACCGGGCTGCGGGCTGCCTCGTGGTCCAGTCGCTGGATGCCGCTCTTGAGGCTGCGGCCGGAGATGGCGAGGTCTTTGTCGTCGGGGGGGCATCCATCTACGCCCTCGCCCTGCCCGCATCCAGCAGGCTCTACGTTACCCTGGTGGGGGCGGAGGTAGAGGGAGATGTGTTCTTGCCGCCGGATGTGCTCGACGGCTTTCGGCTCGCGGGAGAAGAATGCCATGAGCCGGATGAAAAAAACCAGTATGCTTACAGCTTCCGGTCGTATGAGAGGGATGTCGGCTAGCTCCTGTCCCGCTGCGCCGCCGGTCGATCGCATCAGCAAGTAGAGAGGGTTCTATCGTGGATCTTAAAGACAAGAGAGTCGTCGTTACCGGTGGCGGAACAGGAATTGGACGCGGGGTGGCCCTTGCCTTCGCCGCCGAGGGGAGCCATGTGGCTATCTGCGGGCGCAGGGAAGAGCCGCTGGCCGAGACGGCCTCCCTGCATACGGGAGAAGCTCCTGTGCTGACGAAGACCTGCGATGTTGCCGACCGTGAAAGCACCGGCCAGTTCTTCTCCTGGGCGGAGGAGACCCTGGGGGGGATCGACATCATCGTCATCAACGCGGGAATCAACGTTCGTGAGAGGTCCATGGCCGAGACCACCCCGGAGGATTGGGACCGCGTCATGGCGGTCAATGCCACGGGGCCTTTCAACTGCATGCACGCCGTGCTGCCCGGCATGCGCGAGCGCCGGGATGGACTGATCGTCAATATCTGCTCAACCGCCGGCAAGCGCCCCATTCCGCTGGGTGGGATCGCCTATGGCGCGTCCAAGTTCGCCCAGCGGGCGCTCGGCATCGGGGCGGGCTACGAGGAGGGAGACAACGGCATTCGCATCACCAACGTCTATCCGGGCGAGGTGGACACTCCCATCCTGGACAACCGCCCCCAGAAGGTCAGCGATGAGCACAAGGCCCGTATCCTTCAGCCCGCAGATGTGGCCGCCATGGTGGTGGCGGTGGCGAAGCTCCCGGCGAGGGCATCTGTTCCCGAGATCATCGTCAAGCCGACGATCCAGCTCTACGCCTGAGGCCTGGCCGGTCTACCGGAGGCTCTTGAGGAAGGCGATGATGTGGGGAAAGTCATCGTCACCGATGTTCTTGTCCAGGCCCTGGGGCATGAGGGATACCGCCGTGGGTTCCATGCGGACTATGCTGGAGCGGGGGATCGAGACCTCCTCGAGCTGGGCAGTCGCCAGGGTGACGGTATCGATGGTCTCGTGGCGGACGATGCCGGTGAGCGGGCGGCCGTCGCGGGTGATGATGGTGTGGGTCTCGAAGCTGTTGACGATGGTCGAGCTTGGATAGAGGGTGGATTCAAGCAGGTCACGCCAGCCGCGGATCTGCCCGATGCGTGAAAGATCGGGTCCAATGTCCCCGCCGCGTTCCTCTATCTTATGGCAGGTGGAGCAGGCGGCCTTCTTGCCGAAGAAGAGCTCCCGCCCCTTTTCGATGCTGGCGCCCTCCATGCGGGTGAGGAATTCCTCGATTCGCGCGGCTTTTTCCCGGTCATTTTCAGCCATGCTCTCGATGAGGACGGAGGACTTCCGACGAATGTTTCCGGGGTAGCCCCGGAAAATCCGTTCGAGCCGGGATGGCTGGAGCGAGGTCAACCCCTTGGACTTCTGCAGCGATGCGAGCAGCTTGCCGCCGAGCCTCTCCATCTCAGGGTTTCTTCCAGCGGGTTTTGAGATGAGGGTGAATCCGTTGAAGGCGCCCTGGTTTTCTTTCCGGTCCGCTTTGGCCGCTGTCCAGGAGATCCTGATTCGTCCATCAGGAAGCGGTCGCAACCCCTCGAAGAGGGCGTGCGACAAGCCCTCGGAGAAAACTTCCTGGTCGGTTTTCAGCCCGGCTATGTCTTTCTTCCCGGAGCCACCGAGGTGCTGGACCCGAACCTCCGAGCCCTGCCTCTTCTCGCCGAGAGGTTCCCAGGTTCCATAGAACACGAGCTTGTAGACCCCGGCCGGATCCAGGCCGCCAAGGTCAAAGCCGGTTACGTATTCCTGGTGGCGGCCTCCCCCGTCGTTCTTTCCGTTGAAGACAAAATCTACCAGCAGGGGATTGGTTCTTCCCCTGGCAAAACCCGTGAGGCTGGCGCCGGCGGGGCTGCCGACGGTAAGACGGGGGACGATGCCTCCCATCGAGTCGATCAATTCGCTGAGCCTTGTTCCTGAGAGGGGGTTCCAGGAGTTCCAGGCGGCGCTCTCGCCTCCCGGGTCATCGAGGGCGGCGGCCGGCCCCTTGTGGGTACCCGAGACGCGGCCGCTCGCTTCGTCCTTTACGTCGACGTCTACGTTTACATGGAAGCCTGTGCCGGGACGCTCAAATGCGTTGGCCAGCAGCGGCAGCTCCAGAGGGCCGCAGCCGGGCAGCCTGTCGGCCAGCCGGGTGAGCTGTTTCGTGCTGAGGGCCGCCTCCGAGAGGGCTCGTGAGGCCTGCAACCGCAGGGATGGTTTGCTGTCGGGCTGGAGCTGGGAAAGAAGCAGGTCGACAGCTTCGTCATTGAGCTTGCCGCGGTCAATTGTGACGGCGGCGAGGGCCGATATTTTCAGGCGTCGGGGGGTTCCGGCAGTGTTGGCGAGCTCGAGGAGCCGGTCCCGGAAGCCGGTTTCACCCAGGACACGAAGGGTCGCCACCGCCTGGCTTCTGAGCGCCTCGTTGTCGCGGTCCAGCACTTCCCGGAAGCCTTTTTTCCATTCCGCAGGCAGTCCCGCGCTTCCGCATCGGGCTATGGCCTCCAGGAGAGCCGACAGCTTTTCAGCCGAGCCGGCCTCGTCCTCGAGGTGCGCGGCCACCACGCTGCGAACCTCCGGATTGGCGTTGAAGGCCTTGACCGCTCCCCTGAGCATGGCCCTCTCATCCAGGCTAGGTTTTTCCGTTTTCAGCCAGGTGTCGATCAGCGATGAGATGTTTTTCGCCCAGTCGGGGTGGCGGCCGGCGATCTCCATGGCGGCGCGCTTGAGCGCCGGATCCTTGGTATCGAGCAGCGGGATGACCTGGTCGATGGAGAGCTTGAAGCCCATCCGGTCGAGAGAGATGAGACTCAGTCTCCTCGCCTGGGCCGATCGACTCGCGAGCCCCTTGAGGGTTTCACCGGGGTCGCCGATATCGATGAGCGCGTAGCAGAGCGCGTGGTCGAGGTAATCATCGGAGCTTGTTTCCATGGCCTGGAGAATTGATTTTACGGCCTTCGGGCTGCCGATTTTCCCCAGCGCTTCGGCTGCAAAACGCCTGGCGCCCTGCGCATCTTCCGTGACGATCCGGCAGAGGGCTTCCACTGAGTTCTTGTCCCGTGCCATTCCAAGGCTGCGCGCCGCCGCCTGACGGACTCCCGAGTGGCTGTCGCTGAGAGCGCCCCTGAGAGCCGCGAGGGCCCTGGGGCCTCCTGTTCTCGATAAGGTCCAGACGGCGCGAGCCCGGTCCTCTGGATCTTTGCTTTTGGCGAGGAAGGAGATGACGGCCGGCGCGGCTTCCTGTCCGCGGGCCGCGAGAGCTTCCCTTGCACGGTCACGGATCAGGGGACGCTGGTCGGCGAGAAGCCGCGCCAGGGCGGCATGCGAGGCTTCCTTCCAGTCGACCTTGATTCCCAGCGGGTCCGTGGTCTTCGCCCCGTCCTTGCGGCGGATCCTGTAGATCGAGCCAAGCAGCTGGGGCTTGGCAAGCTTGGAGGTCGGGCAGCCCCAGCTGAGCCAGCCGCCGGTGTCGATCACCAGGAGGCTTCCATCGTGGTCCTCCATGACATCGGTCGGGTGAAAATCGATGCTCGGGGAGTGGAGAAAGACCTCGTCCCGGGCTCCGAAGGTCGATCCGGTGGACAAGAGGGTGCTTCGGTGAACCGCATGGGTATTGAAATGACAGCTGAAATAGTCATCGCGGTATTCTTTCCCGAGATGCTCTCCCCTGTAGCGGAGGAGTCCAGCCGGCGCGACCTGTCCCCAGCGCACGACCGTACCCAGCCTGTAGCCCGTTCTCTTGAGGCTGGCGGCGCCTTCGCGGGTGGAGCCATAGTCCTTCGGTCCGTATTGGCCGCCGTGGATCCAGTGAGAGAGCGAGTCGTGCCGTCCCCCGACGCTGTCGAAAATCGCGCAGGTCCCCAGCATGTCGCCCCAGGGCGTGAAGGCGAGCTCGACCGGGTTGATTCCGGCGTGGCAGACGACCCGGATGTCCGAGCCATCTGTACGGCAGGAGAAAACCCCGGCAGAGGTTCCCTTCGCGGCGTGAACTCCGTCGCTTCCGACAAGGTCGTAGCCGAAGATTCCTCCGGTAAAGTAGAGCAGGCCGTTGGGTCCCAGCCAGGGGCCGTGCTGGTTGGCCCGGCCATCGAATTCCATATAACCCATGATCTTGTCGCGACGGTCGGCGACCCCGTCCCCATCGGTGTCCTCGAGTCGCCAGAGATAGGGAGATGAGATGATGTAGAGGGCTCCCTGGTGCCAGAGGGCTCCCTCGGGCATGACCATCTTGTCGGCAAAGATGGTGCTCTTGTCAAAGACGCCATCCCGGTCGGTGTCTTCGAGCATCCTCACGAAGCGCGGGCGTTGCTTGAGCAGTTCGGCTTTCTGCAGGTTCTGCCCATCGCTTTCGGAGATGAACATGCGTCCCTCGGGGTCGATTGTGGCGAGCATCGGGTGCTCGACAAGCGGCGGGGCGGCGACCAGTTCGATGGTGAATTTCTCATCGATGATCAGCTCGGGCTGCTTGAACTTTTCGTTCTCGCCGCCGGGCAGGGGACAGCAAAGGGAGATTGCCAGGATGAAGAGGTGAGGTCTCATGGGGCTGAAGAATCCTGTCTGCGGCGACAGCGGTCGCCGTGAATATGGTGGCTATTCCCTCGCTCCCGCAAGGGACTGGAAGTCCGAAGAGCTGGGCTCCTGGAAGACCTTGAGTCCGAACTCGGGCAGCTTGCTCAGGAGATGATCGAAAATATCGGCCTGGATGTCTTCGTAGTTTGCCCAGGCGGTGTCATTGGCGAAGCAATAGATCTCGATGGGAAGCCCCTGCGATCCGGGCTGGAGCTGGCGTACCAGGAGGGTCATTCCTTCCTGGTGGAGGCGCGTATTGTCTCTCAGGTATTGGATAATGTAGGCCCGGAGGGTTCCGATGTTCGTCAGGCGTCGAGGGTCCCAGGTGACGTCAGGCCCCGGATCGTTTTCCTTATTGTGGCTGTCGAGCTCGTCGAGCTTTGATTCCATGTACTGCTTCAGAGGCGAGAACAGGGAGAAGCGCTCGATCTCCGCTTCCTCCAGGAAGCGGATCGTCGACATATCGATGCTGAGAGAACGCTTGATCCGGCGTCCCCCGGACTCCGACATTCCTCTCCAGTTCCGAAATGACTTCTGGATGAGTTGCGCTGTGGGCACCGTGGCGATGGTCTTATCCCAGTTCTGGACCTTGACGGTATGCAGCGCGACATCGATGACGTCGCCGTCAACTCCTGCGCCGGGGATCTCGATCCAGTCTCCTACCCGCACCATGTCGTTCTGGGTCAACTGGATGGATGCCACCAGCGCGAGAATGGTGTCCTTGAAGACGAGCAGCAGGACAGCGGTCATGGCCCCGAGCCCGGTCACGAAGTAGCCGACGCTCTGTCCTGTCAGGATTGCGATGATAATGACCGCGCCGAAGGCGAAGGCGAGGAGCTTCACAATCTGGAGGTAGCCCTTGAGTGGGCGCTGCCTGGCGATCTCGAAGGTCTGGTAGACCGAATTGAAGGCGTTGATGGCCGCGCTGGCCACCAGTGTCACGAGCAGCACGATGAGCGCCTCGTTGATCCTTTCCAGGGGGGCCCACCAGGTGTTGCCGAGGTCGTCGCTCCTGAAAACCGCGGGGAGGTAGCCGGTGAGGGCTTCAGGGACATAGTCGGTTCCTGAGACCAGCAGGTAGATTACAATGAAGGGCGCCAGGAGGCAGGTCCTGTGCAGGAGCTGGGGATCGAGGAGCATGTCGTCGATCTTGTTCCTGCTCTCAGCCACCCATCTTCGGATGAGGGGAACAATGATCGCCTGCATGAGGAAGTAGGACAGGATGGCGGTGGCAAGAAGGACGGCTACGCCGATGGCCTGATCCCAATTGGACGGCGGGTTTGCATTCCCGGCCTGGGCAAGGAAGAAGAGGAGATTTGATTTCATCTGTTGGCTCTCGGGTTAAAGTTTCTGGATAATCCACATCATGCCTTCGGCTGGGCTCAGGAGCCAAGCAGAAGTTTGCGCAGGGCCGCCAGTTCTTTCCGCGGCAGGGTGTTTTCCGGCTCGGACGCGCAGAGCCTGGAGAGGTAGTGGAGGTGGGGGATCACGAGCCGCGGCGAGCTGGTATGCTCAGTGAGGAAGAGCAGCGCGGGCTGCGAAACGGGATTCCTGGCCAGGAGCAGCCGCGCCAGTGAGACGGATTTCCGGGGGGCGGCCCGTCGGCTTGCCGCGAGAGCTTCCACCAGGTGTCGTTCGGCTTCGGCCCATCCGCAGGCGGCCAGCTGGAGGGCGGCCGTTTTCCAGGGGCCGCTTCGCAGCTCGTCGAGGGCCAGGGCGCGTTCGTTGACTGAGCTCTTCAATTCGTCAGCCGCGGATCCCAGGCGGGCAAGCCGCCTCCTTGATTCTTCCAGCAGCCCCCGGCGGAGAAAGAATCTTGCTCCGTGCAGGATGACAGCCGGCGATAAGGGCGAGAGGCTCTCTGCTTTTCTCAGGTTCACCAGGCAGCCGGCGTCATCGCCAAGGGCCTCCCTGGTCGTCGCCCTCGCGAGCCACGCCTCCGCCGCCTTGCCGGCTGCGACGAGGTGGTGGTCTCTTGAGGAGGGGCCGCTGGATTTCTTCAGGGCCTTGAGATAATCAAACAGGTAGGCGGCGAGCCTGGCCTGGCCGGGGCCGCCAATTTTCAGCAGGCAACGGGCCGCCTGGTAGCAGGCGTGCTCGATGGTGGGGTCCTCCTGCAGGAGGACGATGAGGAGAGAGAGGGCTTCACTCGGCCGCCCTGATTTTTGCAGCGCCATCGCCAGCTCAAAGCTCGCCTCGTTTTTTAGAGCGGCTACCTCTAGGCCTCGCCGCAGGGCTGGAATGGAGAGCTGGTATTCACCTCGACGCTGCTGGATGAGGCCGAGCTGGTAATGCGCTCGCGGATCTGTCGGCAGCTTTTCCAGTACCTTCTTGATGTGGGGGAGAGCCTCTTCGTGCTTTCGCGCGCGCAGAGCTATGGAGATCGCGACTCGGCGAAGATCCGGATTGTCAGTGAGCTTCAGGGCGCGCTCGATCGTCTCGCCCGCCCGGGAATGATCGTGCTGGAAGGAGCGGAGCCTGGCTACCTGGGCAAGGAGCTCCGCCTTGTGAAGCCTGGTTGTCGTGCCGGTCTCGAGGAGCCGCAGGAGGGTCTCTTCGCAGGCGGGGTAGTTCGCCAGCTCAAACAGGCATTTCGCCCGCAGCTCGAGCAGGCGCTGGCGTTTTTCCCGGGTGCTGCCTGCCGGTTCAGCTAAAAGGCTATCGATCTGCCGCAGGGCCCTGTCGAAGCGTCCTGATGCCAGGTAGTCCGTCAGTCCATCTACAGGGGTATCGGGACAGACGCAGCAGATGTAGATGCAGGATAGCGTAAGTAACTTGAGCACTCGTATTGTCCTGATGCCCGGCTTGGGGAATAATTCACTACCGGTATTTTCCACCATCAACCACCCAGGCTACAAGTGCTGCCCAAGAGCTCTTCGATGAACACAGCCCCGTTTCTTTACCGCCGGCTCTTGCTCCTTGTTTGCGCCATCTGCTCGAGCGTGCGGCTATGCGCCCGGGATCCGGAGTTTGTCGATGTGACCGAGCGGTCGGGAATTGAATTTCTACATCGTTGCGGCTCTTCCGAAAAAAAACGGATTGATGAGGTTAACGGCAGCGGTGTCGCGCTTTTCGACTGTGACCAGGATGGGGACCTGGATGTGTATCTTGTCAACGCGGGCTCGGGACAGGACGTTAGAGCGGCCGGAGGCGCGGTAAACGGGCTGTACCGAAATGATGGGGGCTGGAAATTTACGGATATCACAGCGCTCTCCCAGGCCGGGGACCCGGGCTGGGGCAGCGGGGCGGCAGTCGCGGATGTCGACAATGATGGCCGGCTGGATCTTTACGTGACCAACCGCGGCCCGAACGCTCTCTATCGCAACCTGGGAGGAGGCCGCTTCAGCCGGCTAACCGACTCGGGGACTGAGGTTCCTTCCTGGAGTACGAGCTCGAGCTTTGCGGATTTTGACTCCGATGGGCTTGTGGATCTTTATGTAGCCAACTATCTGCGTCTTGGCCCCGCGGCGGGCGGGCGTAAAGAGTGTGAATACAAGGGGCTCTCGATCTTCTGCGGCCCTGGGGGGATGGAGCCACAGGCAGATGTTCT